>Ga0209755_10004617_pt1 | contig 16169 bp, 12 predicted proteins | sample TergutCo191P1_FD_187301 | JGI IMG/M metagenome (GOLD analysis project Ga0209755, IMG submission 187301) | Cornitermes sp. P1 segment gut microbial communities from Petit-Saut dam, French Guiana - Co191P1 (SPAdes) (version 2) | ecosystem: Host-associated > Arthropoda: Insects > Digestive system... | reverse complement strand
TTTCACTGATGCGCGACGCCGCAAGGTGAATGTTTTCTTCAAATGAGCGGATATTTTCTTCTATACTTTCGCTCTGTTTACGAAGATCGGCGACAACCGCGTCCTGCCCGTCAGCGTCATCATTCAACTCGGAAATTTTTCTGATAATTTGTTTTTCGCGTTCCTCATTCTGCCCAATCTTCAGGACATTTTCGCTGCGCTGCTCGTTGAACAAGTGCAGTTCGTTTTCTCTTCCGTTTTTTTCCAGAGCAAGACCGTAAAGATTTTTTTGCAATTCCACAAGCCGCGATTCCATAGAGTTGACTTCGTCCATGTTCGCTTCCAGCGCCTTATTTTCAGCTTCCATTTCGGCGCGTATCCTGTCGCGATCTTCGGTCTTACGCCTGAGCGTTTCGCTCTTCTCGTCTTTTTCGTATCTGAATTGCTTTAAACGGAGCAGTTGGATATCCAGTTCAAAATTGAAAATCTCATCACGAAGAGTACGGTACTTCAAAGTTTTTTCGGACTGGGTTTTCAGACCGTCATAAGCGCGTTTTACCTCATTTAACACAAGCTCCATCTGCCGGACATTTTCTTCGGTTTTAGCAAGGTTCCGTTCAGCCTCCGCCCCCCGTTCCCTGTACCGGGTAATACCGGCGGCCTCTTCAAAAAGATAGCGCCTCTCCTCCGGTTTTGACGAAAGTATCTGATCTATTTTGCCCTGTTCCATAACCGAATAGGCAATCTTGCCCACGCCGGTATCCCAGAACAATTCGCGGAGATCTTTAAGCCTCACCTGCTTCTGGTTAATAAAGTATTCGCTTTCCCCGGAACGGTAAAGCCGCCTCTTAATTTCGACTTCAGGCATATCCATCGGCAGGAGCCCCGTATCATTAGCGATACTAAGGGTAACTTCAGCTACATTGAGGGGTTTTCGGGTCTCTGTACCTCCGAAAATAACATCTTCCATCTTTTCCGCACGCAGGGATTTGATGGCATGTTCACCCAAAACCCACTTGATAGCGTCAACTACGTTAGATTTTCCACAGCCATTCGGCCCTAAAAGGGCGGTAATGCCGTCATTAAATTCAATTTCAGTACGATCCGCGAACGATTTAAAGCCAAATATTGTAAGGCGCTTCAAAAACATAAGTAGCTCAATATATCATAAAACAGGGGGAGGGGGAAGATACAAAGACCTGATCCAAATCAAAAAACGCTTCTCGGACCTGTTTTTTCCGTACAAAAATGCTTATAATAAAAATAACTATAAAAAAAAGAGGAATAAATGAGCACATTGGGAATAATCAACTCTGATCCGGAAATCCGTAAAAGCATTGAATCAACTGTTAAACAAAGCACAAGTTTTAATAAAGAATTATTATTTTTAGTCAATGAAGATGAAATACTGGAATTCCTGAAATATGCTTTACCGGAACTGGTTGTTGTAAATTTTTCGGATCCAAAAATAAACATCAGTAATATAATGCATCACATTCAGGATGATAAGTGGATTCTGAACTTCGGAATAATCGGGATATTCAACCCTGCAAATGATATTGAGGCGGATCTGTTTAATAAATATAAAGCCATCAATGTGCTTACCATGCTGGATACTTTTCTGGTCGGATCTCATTTGGTAAAAAGCATAGAAATAATTGAGCAGAATTACCAGATAATCTTTCAGCGGGAATTTATAAAAACATTTCTTAATAGATCTGCAGGTAGCTTTATTATTGATAATGATCTAAGAGCAGTGCCGCTTTATGCTGGTATCGGCGCGACAATACTGTCACAGCGCGGGCTTATCAATCCGGATAATAAAATGCTCCTTCAACTTGCGTTAATCGAACTTCTTATCAATGCTATTGAGCACGGGAGCTGCGGAATAAACTACGAAGAAAAATCTAAAAGCATGGAAGCCGGGATCACCTCCGCGGACTTGATTGCGGAAAAATGCAAAGATCCGGAAATCAACGCTAAAACTGTTTTCTTCGGCTGGGATATCAAACAGGATAAATCCATCTTTACTATTCGGGATCAGGGCAGCGGCTTTGATGTCAAAACATACCTTGAAAAAGTAAAAAAACAAAGTAAGTACAGTCTTAACGGCCGCGGAATAAAAATGGCGGCAAAACTTTCTCATAAACTGATTTACAATACCAAAGGAAATCAAGTTTCATTAATTCTCAACCATGATACATCAGTTGAATATGAAGTACCTGTTGGTTTCACAAAAGAACAGATCGTTATAGTAAAAAAGGGAGACGTAGTTATTCGGGAAGGAGATCCAAGCGACACTCTTTACTACATCACTTCAGGCACTTATGAAGTACTCCTTAATGGCAAGAGCGTTGGAACCCTCTCCCCTCAGGATATTTTTATGGGAGAAATGTCCTTCCTGCTTAACCAGCGCCGCTCCGCTACAATCAAGGCTACAAGCGCCGGAAAATTGGTACTTTTACCTCAAAAAAACTTTATCAATATAATTCGCGAATATCCTCACTATGGGATTTTTCTTTCAAAGCTCCTTGCAAAACGACTGGTTCGAAGTAATGAACAGGTCGCAACAAGTAAAACATAGCTACATTTTACATTTGAAAAATGTAGCTACAGCTACTTTTTACAAGTGAATATTATTGTAAAACATACATTTTTCAAGGGAAAAATGTATCGCATTCTATATTTTACACTTGAAAAATGTAGCTATAACTGCTATATTTATAATATGAAGCGTAAAATTTATAAAGAACTGCTAAATTGGAAAAATTCTCCTGACCGAAAGCCATTATTATTACAGGGAGCCCGTCAAACAGGCAAAACCTGGCTTATGGAGGAATTCGGGAAAAATGAGTATAAACAGGTAATATCTCTAAATTTTGATAAACAGCCCGATCTGTCCTTATATTTTAATAATGATATAAGCCCCGAAAACATCATTAAAAGCCTTGAGCATCGTTTTACTGTTGATATAAAAGCGGAAGATACCCTAATCATAATGGATGAAATACAGGAATCAGAGCGCGCTTTAAACTCGTTAAAGTACTTTTGTGAAGACGCTCCGCAATACCATATAATCGCGGCGGGAAGTTTTCTGGGGGTTGCTGCGCACGGCAGTTTTCCGGTCGGCAAGGTTGACAGAATTACTCTTTATCCTCTTTCTTTCTATGAGTTTTTGGAAGGCATCGGCAAAGAGAGATACGCGCAAACAATAAAAAACCATGATATCGAATTAATCCGCAGTACCTCTGTCGATTATGAAAAATTGCTAAAAACATACTATTTTGTCGGCGGTATGCCAAAAGCAGTCGCGGCTTTTTCTGCCCGTGAAAATTTCAGAGAAGTACGGTCTATTCAAAATGATATATTAGCGGGTTATCAGGATGATTTCTCAAAACATATTTTCCCGTTAAATATTCCAAAAGTAGAAATGATTTGGAATTCAATTCCGCGCCATCTTTCAAAAGAAAAAAAGAAATTTGTTTATAAAGAACTAAATGAAAGCGCCAGAGCGTATTTATACGAAGACGCGATGAATTGGCTTTTCAATACGCGCCTTGTTTACAAAATTTCACGCATCGAAGAAAATAACCTGCCTCTGGCAAGTTTCGCGAACGACAGTGTTTTTAAGCTGTACATGCTTGACTGCGGGCTTTTCTGCGCAAAAGCTAATCTTGACATAACAGCTTTTTTTGAACGCAGCGATGAGATTTTAAGTTTTTTCAACGGAGCCATTACAGAGCAGTATGTTATGCAGGAACTGGTTACCGCGGGATTTAGGCCGTATTACTGGGGCCGGGAAAGAGGCGAAGCAGAAGTCGACTTTATCATTCAATGGCGGAACGAAATTGTTCCCATAGAAGTTAAATCCGGTTTCCGCAAAAAATCAAAAAGCCTTGATGTATACAGACAAATGTATGATCCGGAAAGATCTGTGCGAACCACATTAAGAAACTTCGGCGTGATTGACGGGCTCTATTCTGTGCCACTTTACATGATTACGGAGATTGGGGAAATACTTGCGAAGAAATGAAACCTCGCAGACCGTTTTATCGTCATTTTACGGATATTTCCATCAAAAAAAATTAGTTAAATTTTATATAAATTCTTGTCGAATTTCCTTGACCCAAAGGCAGTTTTTTTGTATTTTTTATGATAGGTGGGGATTTTCCCATAATAATAACTATTAACATAGTGGGAAGCTGTGATGTCAAAAAAAGAAACTCAAACTGAGAAACCGGATGAGGAAAGAATGGACGATATGTCTCAGGAACCTGCCGCCGAGCCGCAAAGTAACGAGGGTTCCCGCCCGATAAGCGGGAATGAACCCGAAAGCTCTCAGCAGGAAGCAGGGCGGGAATTCGATATTCCGTCAACACCGGAGCAAAAAATCGCCGAATTGGAAGCTCAATTGGCGGATACCCGCGACCAGTTGCTACGAAAAGCCGCGGATTTTGAGAATTTCCGCAAGCGGATGAATCAGGAAAAACAAAGTTCAGTCGAATACGCCAATCAAAGTCTGCTCTTGGACATCATCCCGATAATTGACGATTTTGAACGGGCAATCCAGTCCGGAGAGAGTTCGACCGATTATACAGGACTTTTAGAAGGCGTAAAAATGATTGAAAAACGTTTAGCCAGCCAGCTTGAAAACAAGTGGGGTCTTAAACGGTTCAACTCCGCGGGAGAGCTTTTTGATCCAAATATACACGAAGCGGTAATGATGGAAAAAACCTCCGATGTAAGCGAAGCAACGGTTCAGGAAGATTTTTCAAAAGGTTATTTACTAAAAGAAAGAGTAATAAGGGCAGCAAAAGTTAAAGTATTGATGCCTGAAACATAAAAAATATTTTATTTTAAATAGGAGAGAAAAATGGGAAAAATTATTGGTATCGATTTAGGAACGACAAATTCCTGCGTATCCGTTCTTGAGGGCGGAGAGCCGATAGTCATTCAAAGCTCAGAAGGCGGGCGCACAACCCCGTCAATTGTCGGCTTTACAAACAAGGGCGAAAGAATTGTCGGCGCTCCTGCCAAAAACCAGATGACCATCAATCCTGAAAATACTATTTACTCGATTAAACGTTTCATGGGCAGAAGGTTTTCGGAAGTATCCAACGAAATTAAAATGGTTCCGTACCGTGTCACAGAACAAGGCAGCGATGTACGTGTAGAAATTGATGGGAAAAAATATTCACCTCAGGAAATTTCCGCTTTTGTTTTACAAAAAATGAAAAAAACCGCGGAAGACTATCTTGGCGAACCTGTTACCGAAGCTGTTATCACAGTCCCGGCTTATTTCAACGACGCGCAGAGACAGGCTACCAAAGACGCGGGAAAAATCGCAGGCCTCGAAGTAAAGCGAATTATCAACGAACCGACAGCCGCGTCTTTGGCGTTTGGGTTTAACAAGGACTCTAAAAAAGACAAAGTAATCGCTGTTTACGACCTTGGCGGCGGCACATTTGACGTTTCCATTCTGGAACTTGGCGATGGAGTTTTCGAAGTAAAGTCGACAAACGGGGATACTCATCTTGGCGGCGATGACTTCGACCACCGTGTCATGGAATGGCTTATTGCGGAATTCAAAAAAGATACAGGCATCGACCTTGGACAGGATCGTATGGCCCTTCAGCGTCTTCGTGAAGCGGCGGAAAAAGCAAAAATTGAATTATCAACATTACAAACTGTAGAAATCAATCTACCCTTTATTTCAGGTGATCCGACAACAGGTCCAAAACATATGCAAAAAACACTGACAAGGGCAAAATTTGAACAGTTGATAGAAGACCTTCTTGAACGATCTAAAGACCCTTGCAAAAAAGCGCTTTCGGATGCCGGTCTTAACACTGATCAAATTGATGAGGTAATCCTTGTCGGCGGCTCAACCCGCATCCCCGCTGTTCAGCAGATTGTAAAAGATCTGTTCAAAAAAGAACCCAACAAGGGAGTTAACCCCGACGAAGCCGTCGCGGCAGGCGCTGCGATTCAGGGCGGTATTTTGGGCGGCGACGTAAAAGACGTTCTTTTATTAGATGTCACTCCCCTTTCGCTCGGTATTGAAACTTTGGGCGGCGTAATGACAAAGCTCATCACACGCAACACAACAATCCCTACCCGCAAGAGCCAGATTTTCTCAACAGCGGCGGACAGCCAAACAGCCGTCTCCATTCACGTCCTCCAGGGTGAGCGCGAAATGTCCGGCCAAAACCGCACACTCGGCAGATTCGATCTTGTCGGCATACCTCCCGCTCCGCGCGGAGTTCCGCAGATTGAAGTCGCTTTCGACATTGACGCGAATGGTATCGTTCATGTCAGCGCGAAAGACCTCGGCACGGGTAAAGAGCAAAAAATCCGCATCGAAAGTTCCGGCGGCTTAAGCGACAACGACATTGACCGCATGGTGAAAGAAGCGGAAATGCACGCCGAAGAAGACAAAAGGGAGCGTGAAAAAGCCGAAGTCCGTAACGAAGCGGATTCGATGGTTTACAGCACAGAGAAAAACATCAAAGACCTCGGCGATAAAGTCAGCGCAGAAGATAAATCAAAAACCGAAGAAGCAATTGCCGATTTACGCAGAGCAATCGAAGGCGGCGACACTCAGACTATTAAGGAAAAAACCGAAGCGCTTAAACAGGTATCTTACAAAATTGCCGAAGAGATTTACAAACAACAAGCCGCATCAGGACAACCGGGCCCTGGCGCTGGCCCAGACATGGGCGGCTTCGATCCAACTCAAGGATTTGGCGGATTTAACAATGCGGGAGGAGGCTCCGCTAACAGCGGCCCAACCGGCAACAACAACACCAAAGGCGCCGAAGACGCCGATTACGAAGTTGTAGACGACGAGAAGAAGTAATGGCCAAACGGGATTATTACGAAGTTCTGGGAGTACAAAAAAACGCCTCAAAGGATGAAATAAAAAAGGCATACAGGAAGCTTGCTTTACAGAACCATCCCGACAGGAATCCCGGTAATAAACAGGCAGAGGATAATTTTAAAGAAGCAACCGAAGCTTATGATGTTCTCATTGATGACCAGAAGAAAGCCACTTACGATCAATATGGCTTTGCAGGAGTTGAGGGAATGGGCGGCGGCGGTATGAATTGGAGTAATTTCCAGGATTTAGGAGACTTCTTCGAAGGCGGCTTTAGCAGTATCTTAGAAAACATTTTTGGCGGCAGCTTTCGAAGGAGCGGTACAAGCGGCAGCGTAAGGCAGGGAGCCAATCTCCGCTATGATATTGAAATACCTTTTAAAGACGCTGTTTTCGGCACTAAAGTCGAAATTCAGTATTCGCACAATGAATCATGCACAACTTGCAGAGGCGCAGGCACATCTGACGGATCGGGCAAAAAGACCTGCCCAACTTGCCGCGGAACAGGGCAAATGCGGATCAGCCAAGGCTATGTTTCGTTTGGAACGACCTGCCACCACTGCCACGGCGAAGGCTCAATAATCGAAAGACCCTGCCATGACTGCGGCGGCTCCGGAACACAGAAGAAACGGCAAAAGATCATGGTAACGATTCCGGCTGGCATAGAAAACGGCAAGCGCGTAACTATCTCCAAACAAGGCGATGTCGGCCCTAATGGCGGCCCCGCAGGCGACCTGTATGTCTTTATCAGAATAAAACCGCATGAATATTTTGAACGGCAGGGCGGGGATCTTTACTGCGCCATCCCGATATCAATCAGCCAGGCAGCTCTTGGAGCGGATATACAGGTCACAACGCTGGATAACAAAAAAATCAGAGTAAAAATACCGACCGGTATACAAAACGGAAAAATGCTCCGCATACGCGATGAAGGCGTTCCATCCGGAAGCCAGCGCGGCAATCTCTACATTAAACTAATAGTAAGAATTCCGGAAAAAATTTCACGACGCGGAAAAGAATTGCTGGAAGAACTGGCAAAGATTGAGGGTCAGGATAATGATCCCAAACCAATCGCCCTTTCGCAGCTTGGAGATGTTTAATATAAAAAAAGGTTGTATATGAAAAGAATTTTAATCATATCATCCACAAAAACAGGACATGGACATTCGAGCATAGCAAACGCGCTCACCGAACAATTAATAAGCCTATATCCCGATGTAAAAGTTGATGTAGTTGACGGTTTTTTATTTTTAGGACGGCTCGGCGTAAAAGCCAGCGGTATTTACGGACCAATCTCCAGATGGGGCGTGCAATTTTGGGAACTGAACTGGAAAATAACGACGAATAACAGCGAAGCATGGAAACAGACGACATCCCTGTTAATCCACGATCGTTTTATGCAGCACATAAAAAATAATCCGCCGAATCTTATCGTCAGCGTTCACCCGATGTTTAACGCAAGCATTGTATCGAATTTAAAAGATAACGGCATTGATATTCCTTTTATAACTCTGCTCGCGGATTTAGTTGATATTCATCCCTTGTGGGTTGATAAACGCGCGGATTGTATTCTATGTCCCACAGAGGAATCTGTTGCCGCATGCACTGCTTTAGGCGTATCGCCTTCAATATTGAGACGCTGCGATTTCCCGATACGCCGAAGTTTTACGGAGGCGGCAAAGCAGATGGCTCGCAAGCCTTATACCGGAGATCGTCCTTTGGAATGTCTTTTAATGTCAGGCGGAGAAGGTTCCGGAAATTTAAAAATAATCGCCAAGCTCATCCTTAAAAATTTTAATTCTCATGTGACGGTAATATGCGGACGGAATAAAGCATTAAAAACACTGCTGGAAAATCAATTATCACGTTTTGACAATAAAAAAATTAAAATATTGGGGTTCTGCACAAATGTTCAGGATTATATGATGAAAGCCGATGTTACAATCATGCGAGGCAGTCCAAACAGTATGCTTGAAGCCGTTATGTGCAACAGTCCGCTAATCATTACAGGATCAATGCCGGGACAGGAAGCAAGTAACCCTGAATACGCGCAGAAAAACGGCTTAGCGGTAACATGCCGCGATTTAAAACAATTAGTTCCTGTTTTACGCGGCCTATTGAGCAATAACGCCGCCGGTCTCAATAGCATTATGGAAAAACAGAGAGCTTTCCGTAATTTTGACAGTGCCGCGGAAATCGCTAAAATTCTTATGGAGTATGTTATAGAAACGCCGCCGGTCATTTCTGATTTTGAATATTGCTTTCCTTTGTTCATGCAGGCTGTCGAACTTTACCGCAAATTAGAGAAAACAAGCACAAAGCACCGTAAACGGAAATAATACCTGTTACTTTTTCTTTGTTTTTTTTCCGCCTGTTTTATTTACTGTTTTATTTACTGTTTTCTTTACCGTTTTCTTTACCGTTTTCTTTTCTATTTTCACCTTTAGCGTTTCCTGCGGCGATGTTCCGCGCGCCAGAACATCAAGAAGAACATCGAACCTGTATTCGGATTTTTCTTCCGCTTTAACCATCGCTTCATAAATACCGGCAATCAAATTAAGCCGTTCTTCGACAGGAATTTTCACAGTATTATCGATCATAAAAAACAATGATGAATAGAACAGCGCGGCGTCAAATCCCTCTTTGTTAAACCACACAGCGTCATTAAAGAAATTAATTCCTAAAGTACGCTTGAAATCTTCATTAACATAATTCTTCTCGATGATTAAAGCGGCTAATTTGGCGGCGTCGCCGGGATTTAATTTCTTAGAACTTAAGTCCTCAGAACTAAAATTACTAAAATTAAAATCTGTCCAAATGTTATGCGCAACTTTATCGGCTTTTCCGAAATTGGCTCTGTACAGCATTGCTCTTGTTATATCAACAATCCGCCCGGCTTCCTGTCCGTAAATCCCGAAACTTTGATAAACATTTTTTAATTTACGTCCAAAATCCCAAAGATCGAAAGCGAGGTTTCCTGCATGTCCGCCGTTTGCTTCCTTTCCGATAATCAAAGGCAAAAGCGACAGAATACCATACCCGAGAATGACAGAATAAAACCGCTGTCCTTTAGAAGAGTCATCCGAAGAAAGAGTTAAACATTTATAAGCAAAGTTCGACGGATCATCATTTAAACCAATAAACCCGATGGCGTTGGGAGCAATAGACGATGCCGCCTTATTTATCAAAGCTTCTCTGAATTTTCTTAATCTAATAATAAACGATTTGAATTCTTCCCAAATCGCGTCTTTATCAACTGCGGTAAATTTGCACGTAACGCCTTTTTTATCTTTTGGCGCTTCCCAGGGATCGTAAGCGCCGTCGGCACCGGTAATAAATCTGGACGCGGTATTAATAAACGCAGTAACAGGTTCCTTAAATAAATAATTAATCGCCGAGTCAAAAGTATCGCTGCTTAACAGGTTATTCATCGCTGTAACAAGTTCAGGTTTTAAAAGTTCTGTAAAACGGTAATAAAGTTCACCGAGGAAAATTTCTTTAATCGCCACATACGGATCTGAAACGCTCTTTCCGTTTAAATCATTGTGCAGTCTTGCCCACCGTCCCTTCGCGTCATCTTCAACTTCGTAAATATCAAGAAAAACCTGCGTTTCATATCCTTTTAACCCGACAAAGAAGCCGTTTTCACTGATTGCCTTTGAAGACCGGATAAACCACTGATTTGATTTTTGTTCGCGTAACAAAGTAAAATACCTGCTCTCTCCATGAACAGCGAGCGCTTCGCTTAATGAATCTCTGTATGTGCCGCCGCCGGGTTGCGGAACAGGAGGATCGCTCATTTTAATCCAGCCTGATGTTTCGTAATAAGAATTATTGTAAAAGATAAGCGCCTTTTCTTCATACCCATTGATCCACGCGCGGTTTGAATAAGCAAAAACATTTTCATTTACAGATCCGCCTTCGCAGTACAGGTCGAAAATCCTGAAACACGAGCTGCCTGAAAAAAGCGAACGCCGTTTCATCAACGGGAAAATTTCGCGCTCATGACGATCAACCAGATAGCCGTCCGCTGTTTCATCGCGATACGACCTGCGGTACTCCATCCCGTATTTTTCTTCGAACCCTTCGATTTGACCATGCCCAAACATCGGCAAGCCGGGCATCGTAACAAGCAATGTGCAGATGCCGAAATATTTATCACCCTTGCCGAATTGCGCGACTGCGGTTTCTTCATCGGGGTTATTCATAAAATTGACAAATCGTTTAAGGATTTCAGAATCGAACTCTATTGTATTTTTGATAGTCGCCCGGTATTTGTCATTCTCTTCGTTTTTAAGCATATTCATAAATGCCGAGTTATAAACGCGATGCATACCGAGCGTACGCACAAAGTAGCCTTCCATCATCCAGAAAGCCTCGGCAAGCAGCAGGGTATTCGGCGCTTCTGCCGCGCAGCGGTCAACCACTTCGCGCCAAAACTCGTTGGGGATACGGCGGTTAAACTCTTCTGTGGTGATAGCCTGCTCCGCGCGGCTTGCAATAGCGCCGCCCGTCCCCGGCGCGGGATACCAAAGCCGCTGAATGTGCCGCTTCGCAAGCGTCATCGCCGCGTCAAACCGCACAATGGAGAACTGCTGGCAAACCCCGATAATCGTGCGAATTACCGCCTCTCTCGCTTCAGGATTAAGAAAATCAATTTGAGCAGTATCGTTCCACGGCATAGATGTCCCATCGTTACCGTGGTAGATATAACGAGTGTCACCTGTGCGGTTATCAACACGCTTAAAAACAACAGCCGCGTCACTGCGGGAAAAATAATGCTCCTCGATTTGAACGGTAACATCCCCTATGCCGGAAAGATTACCGCAATTGTAGTTATAAGACGGGAAAGGCGGATACGGTAGTTGAAGAAAACGCTCCGGATGTTCAAGAAGCCATCTGCTGTCAATGCCTGTGTGGTTGGGAACCATGTCCGAACCAAGACGGATTCCTCTATGCAAACATCTCTCGCGCAGATTGGAAAGAGCGCCCCAGCCGCCCAATTCTTTAGCGATATCGTAATCATGCAAACTGTAAGCGGAAGCCGCCGCTTCAGGATTGCCTGTCCACTGTTTAATCATCTTGCTTGCCTGACTTCTCTCCCACAGACCGATTAGCCACAGCCCCGTAAAACCGCGCCGCGCCAGCTCATCAATCTCTTCATCAGGAATTTGATCAAGGCGGACAATATCTCTCCTGTATTTTTGCGAAAGCTGAAAAAGCCAGACAAGCGTACTTTTCGCAATCAACACAGTCCGGGGCATCCAGTCCTGATCGGGACTAAAACGCTCGTACTCATCAAGACCGGCGAAAGTCATCACCTCGCTGGGGCCAGGCCCAAAGAAAGAAGGTTTATTCTCTTCACTAATAACATCGAAACTCATCAGAAGGCGGGCCATATATTTTGAAATGAGGAGCCCCCAATTTTTACGCATATAGTCAAGCTGAGCAAGGAGCGAATCAGGATGAGCTAAAGCCGGAGCCCGAAGAAAATCCCAAAGATTCATTCCATCAGGACCAAACGGCGGCATATCCTTAAAGTGCGCTTTCAATTCCTCTATTGCATAAGGGTAAACAGTTTCATTTGAAAGTTTTATATCATCAAACAAAAATTTATACGGCTGAAAAGCCGGATTTAGGTTAGCCAGCGAAAGAAGCATTGTTTCTTCGATGGACAGAGCGCGGCAACTTTCACCATTATCATTACTTTTCAAATACTGCTCAATATTTTGCTCACCCTTATAAACAGCTTTCGGCGGAAACAGAGCAGAAAAAGTATTTAAAAGTTTATCCGTTTTATCTCCGCCAAGATTGGTTTCCAACCTGTCAAGCGCAGTCTCAAAAACATCCCCTTGAACCTGCTCGCGGTAGAGAGCAACCATATAGTGAAGAATCTCATCAATTAGCCCCATCGCATAAAGATTACCGGCCTTTATAAAACGCTCCGGGTGCGCAGGATCCAGCTTTGAGTTGAATTTAACCGTCAATTCCCTGCACTGCCGCAAATCGACAAGAACCACATTCCCTGTCAATGAAAAAAGGCTTTCCTTCAGCTCGTATTCCTTCCGCACATCCTTATTAACATGAAATTCCATGCAAGCTTTACGGTTTTTTGCCCAAAAAAACCCTTTCTCCAATTTAGAGAGCTGTAGCCTTTCCAAGGCTAGTGTATTTTTTTCCATGGGCACTCCTTTACCGCAGTTGTTTCAATATTATAGCACAAGTATGGAAGAGTTTGAAGAGAAATGTTGTAAGCATGTATACCAATTATTAACTATGTAGAAAAATAAATCTTAAAAACAAAAATAATATCATCATTAAATAAATACAAAAGGGTTAATTGGCTGCGCCCATATCGAATTCTTCCAGAAAAAAGAAAAACTTCTATGCTCTGTTTGTAACATAAAACTGTCTTACCATTCTCAAGCATACAAGCATCAGGCAACCCAAGCTCAGGATGATTCGATATTCTTTCTTCAATATGGTCAAAAAATGCCGCCATTTCAGGCGAGGTAGTTATGATCTCATTTTTAATTTCAAGCGTAGAATGGTGATAGATCAAAGCCACTTTCATCCAACTCCTTAACGGCTGACTGAACTGCATAATGTTCTTCTTTTGTCCAAGGCTCAGCCGTAACTTCAATGCTATAAATTGATTCTATTGGTATTTCATCACCCATTTTAGTATTTTCGTAAACAGCGTCATGCGTTATCTCCGATAACTTCCCCGCTTTATTTGTGATTATGTAGCCGGCAACATCTCTAATAATTTCTATAGCTTTTTTGTTTGGAAAAGCAGAAAAATCAGGTTCTGAAATAGCATAATGCGCTACTTTTTCTTTATTACCTAATCTCTCATGAACAACTTTAATTTCAACGAATTCCATCTTGTATAATTCATTGTTGGCGTCATAATCAGGCACTGGTCCATACCAATGTTTAATATAAGTAACTCCGGTAAGAGTTTCTTTGTAAAAGGAGTGATAAAGAGCGTCTATCATTATTAACCCTTTTCGCATTTGAACATTTCCAAGTCCGGGCGCTGTCTTTAATAATGCGAGAACAGTATTTTTAAGCAAAGTTTTATTCATTCTGTTCATATACAAGAACCTCCTTACATTATAAAGTATACCTTCTTTTTTAGCTTTTCAAGGAATTAATTATGGTTTTCTGTAAAAAAGTTAGCTAATAAAAATATAACATTTTACTCTACACACGTCAAGTGTTACAAATAGAAAAGATCAGAAGCGAAAATACCCTGCGAGATGGTGCCTGGCACCATTTTAGGCGACCTAGCCAAATGGAACCCAAAATGCCCGAACAGGGCATTTTGCAGTTACCGTTTGTTATGTGCTATAAAATCTGTTTTTACTTTTTAGGTTTTTCTTCTCTTCTTGAATGCCAATATTCATCATTATTGGGATTCAATTGATTGGAATGGTTATCCAATTCAGCTTGATGTTTTTGATTATTTGGATTGTTTTGATCTGAATAATGATCCAATTGATTTTGAGTATGTGTTTTACCACTAACGATACTCATAGAATCATCCTCCTATGACTATAGTGCTTTTCAACAAAATTTTATCGTCCCATTTTAGAATATCAACACAACGACTGTCATTTTGCTTAGTTGTAAATGTATACGATTTGCTTCCACCCCCTGTAGTAATTTGGGTTTCAGTAAATGTATAACTTACGGCTGTACTTTTAGTACCTGATGATCCGGTGGAAAAAGTATAAGTCGTATTTTCAAAATAATACCACAATAAATCATAATCTTGTTCGTACCATTGAGCCCCATCTTTGATATAAAATTTTCCACCATTTTCCCAGGATGCAGTGCCCATACCTGCGGCTTGGGCTGCGCTATCAAGAAATGAAACATTTGTCACTGGAAGCGCTTGAACCCAAGTACCATAAAATTTGTTCCATGTTTCCTGTTCAGGTTCAGGTTCAGGTTGACACCCGACAACCATCATTCCGAATACCAGCATTGTTACCAATATTCCCAACCAGTTTTCTTTTCTCTTCATAGTTTTTCTCCTGTTTTGGCTATTTTTTCAAGGAAATATAATATTTCCATAGGACATATATTATATTCTTTAGAACATTGTGTCAATACCTATAGAGTATTATTTTTACTTAATGGATATAAAAGAACAATTACAGTATATTATTGATAAAATAAAGGAAATTCGTATTAAAAATGGGGTATCCCAAATGGAATTATCTCTACGTTCAAATTTATCTCAGAGTTTCATTGCAAATTTAGAAAAAGGAAAAAAACACCCCTCTGTTCTTACATTGATTAGAATTGCCGATGCCTTAAATGTTAATCCTCAGGAATTTTTTCCTATATTCGTTGATTCTAGCACTAAAGAACAAACAAAAGAAAAAATACGAAAATTACTTGAACTTTTATAAAAGATATTTTTAAAGGTGCCAGGCACCATTTCAAACAAAAAAAGGCAGTAGCCACCCTTCAGATTGCTACTGCCAAAAAATGCTGCCAGGCACCATTTTTTTACTACTGAAGCAATGACAATACCGCCTGCGCTCTCTGATTTGCCTGCGCCAGCATCGCGGTTCCCGCCTGATTCAGGATTTGATCTCTTACATAGTCGACCATTTGTTTTGCCATGTCGGTATCCCTAATCCTTGACTCGGAAGCCTGAAGGTTTTCAGCGCCGATATCGATGCCGCGGATTGCGTGCTCAAGACGGTTCTGGTAAGCGCCAAGGTCGGCTCTTTGTTTGCTGACGGTCTTCAGCGCCGCGTCAATTGTACCAAGCGCCCTGTTGGCTCCATCAGGAGATTCAAGGCTGATGAAGGTTTCGTCTATCTCGCGGATACCCAAACCTTTGGTAGTCATGTTACCGATGAAAACCTGCGTTCTCTGATCCATGTTCGCGCCGATGTGAAGCCACATTGAAGCGGTAACAATATTTTCACCGATTGGGCGGCCAAAACGGCCTGTCAGCATGTTCATACCGTTGAATTGCGCATGGTCGGCAATTCTGTCAACTTCCGCGACAAGCGCAGAAACTTCAACTTGGATGTACATTCTGTCTTCGTCTGTGTAGATACCGTTCGCTGCCTGAACTGATAATTCACGAAGGCGTTGAAGAATATCCTGCGTTTCCTGCAGATAGCCTTCCGCTGTCTGAATGAAGGAAATGCCGTTCAACGCGTTGGCAGAAGCCTGATTGAGACCGCGGATTTGACTGCGTAATTTCTCAGAAACCGCGAGACCGGAAGCATCGTCACCGGCTCTGTTGATCCGGAAACCCGAGGAGAGTTTCTCCATGTTT
>Ga0209755_10004616_pt1 | contig 16171 bp, 7 predicted proteins | sample TergutCo191P1_FD_187301 | JGI IMG/M metagenome (GOLD analysis project Ga0209755, IMG submission 187301) | Cornitermes sp. P1 segment gut microbial communities from Petit-Saut dam, French Guiana - Co191P1 (SPAdes) (version 2) | ecosystem: Host-associated > Arthropoda: Insects > Digestive system >... | reverse complement strand
AAGTGCGCGTGAATGTCAGAGATACAAGCAATAAATTAAAACCGGGAATGTTCGCGAAAGTAAGAGTTATAACAGAGCGGAAAAACAATATCGTAAAAATTCCGGCAGCGGCTGTTATCAGCAGATTCGGAGAGCAATATGTTTATGTTGTGGAAAAAGACGAGGAAAATCCGGAAATTAATCTCGCAAAGAAAAGAATTATCACCGCAGGCATTCTGATTGACGGAGTTATAGAAATTGCCGGCGGACTTTCGCCTAACGAAGAAGTAATTGTCAGGGGTCAGACCCTGCTTGATGACGGATCGAGGGTAAACGTAATTGAGCGCGTAACACCTCTTAGCGCGAATTAATGGGACGGAGATATATATGAGCATGGTAAAAACCGTAGTATCACGGCCGACAACAATTTTTATTATATTTGCCCTCCTTATCGGGTTAGGGCTTTTCGCGATGATTAACCTTCCGATAGACCTGTATCCTGAAATAAACCCGCCGATTTTAGCGGTTTATACATCATATTCGGGAGCGGGCCCTGAAGAAGTCGAGCGCTCCATTACGCGCCCATTGGAAGCGGTATTATCCAGCGCTTCAGGACTTGAGAAGGTATCGTCAACATCAAGCAAGGGCTCAAGCCTTGTTATTATGGAATTTACTTACGGAACGGATATGTCGGACGCATCAAATTCAATCCGCGATTTGCTTGAGAGAATCAGAAATTATATGCCGACAGGCGCGGATACGCCGATGATATTCAAATTTGATCCGTCAATGGTTCCGATTATGGGGTTGATGGTAGTATCAGACAAACGCACGCCTGAAGAGTTACGCGAAATCGCCGAAGACACCATTGTCCCGCGCATCGAACAGACACCGGGTATCGCGACAGCTTCGGTAAACGGCGGCAGAGAAAAAGTAGTCCGCGTAGAAATTCCTCAGACGCGTCTTGAAGCGTACGGGCTTACAATTTCGTCATTGCAGCAAATGATCGCGGCTCAAAATATCCAGACAGCGGCCGGCACAATCACAGAAGGCGGAATGTCTTATATTCTTACAACAATGGGCGAGTATACATCGTTAGACGAAATCAGAAACACTGTAATTAATTACAAGGGCGGCGGTTATTCGGGAGGACAGATACAGCTGCCAAGGCAGATATATCTGCGCGACATTGCCGATGTTTATGAAGGCTACAAAGATGAATCCAGTATTGTTTATGTTAACGGGCAGTCCGCTGTTATGCTGCAAGTACAAAAACAGAGCGGAAAAAATTCCGTACAAACCGCGAAAGATTTACGCGCGAGAATCGACAGAATGTCACGCGAACTTCCTCATGATATTGTAATCAAGGAACTTTTCAGCACAACGGATATTGTTGAAAATTCGCTTAATCAGGTAACGTCCACCGCGTTTATGGGGGCGTTTCTCGCAGTTTTTACGCTTTTTCTTTTCCTTCGTTCGCTAAAACCGACTCTCATCATCGGCATAAGTATTCCGGTATCAGTCATCATTACAATGCTTCTAATGTACTTTATGGGACTCACTCTTAATCTGATGACAATGGCGGGACTCATTCTTGGAATAGGAATGTTGATTGACAATTCAATTGTAATCCTTGAAAATATTTATCATTACCGAGAGAAGGGAGCAAAATTAAAAACAGCGTCGGTGCTTGGAACTTCGGAAATGATCGTAGCCATTACGGCTTCAACACTTACAACGATCTGCGTTTTCGCTCCGCTTGTAATGTTTCAAGGGCTTCTGGAGCTGGCAGGCGAATTATTTTCCGGGCTGGCGTTTACCGTTGTAATATCGCTAGGCATATCTCTTTTTACGGCGATTTTCCTTGTACCTGTTCTTTGCAGCCATTATCTTCCGATTGTTACGCGCAAACAGGTTCCGCTTAAAGGACCGCTTGCGGTGATCGATAAAAAGTTTGAGGGCTTTTTCGTTTGGCTCGAAAACTCCTACAAGAAAGCCGTCGGAAAAGTTCTAAAACATAAAGCTGTTGTTATAATATTTCTTTTTATATTGCTGGTTGGCAGTATTCTTTTGATTCCGATTATCGGATGGGAATTTATGCCTCAGCAGGAAGATGACAATGTCAGCGTAACGGCAACGCTTCCTATGGGAACGCCGCTGCAGGAAACGGAAGCTGTCTTGAGGCAGCTTCAGATAATTGTAGAAAAAGAAATCAAAGGTTATGACACTCTGGTTCTCCGCGTTGGCGGAGGCGGCTTCATGGGTCTCGGCGGACAGAGTACAAACTCAGGCTCTCTTAGAATCAATCTGCCGGAATATTCGGAGCGAATTGAAACCGCCAACGAGATACAGGATTTATTGCGTCCGTATTTTAACCAGTTCCCCGGCGTTACTTTTTCATTTGGAAGCGGCGGCATGGGCGGCATGATGGGCGGCGGCAGCGCCATTGATATAATATTACGAACCGATAATCTCAACAAAGGAAAAGAAATAGGAGAGAGAATTTCAGCTCTGCTTAAAGAAAGGCTTTCCGAATATGTAACAGAGCCGCAGGTTGATTTAAGCGACGGACTGCCTCAATATGAAATCATTCTTGACCGTGAGAAAATGTACTCTTTAGGCCTTAATGCTTACATAGTCGGCACAGAGATTAGAGCCGCTGTTGACGGCGTTACCGCTACAAGATATAAAACAGGCGGTAAAGATTATGACGTATTGATAATTCTCGCTGAAGCGGATCGTAATACTCTGCCGTCTCTTGATCAAATTTTTATCAATAGTCAACTGGCGGGAAGAGTTCCGCTGTCAAGCTTCGTTCGGTATCAGGAAGGCACAGGACCTATGTCAATCAAACGCGAAAACCAGAGCCGTGTTATTCACATAACGGCAGGAGCGCGGCCCGGAGCGCGAACAAATCAATTACAGGAACTTGTAGAGGATCTTGTAAGAGCGGAAATTCCGATTGAAGATGACGTAATTATTGAATACTCCGGCGCTAACGCGTCGATGATAAGATTAATCACAAGGTTCGCTCTAATCTGCGTTGTGGCGATTTTCCTTGTTTTCGGAATCATGGCAAGTCTTTTTGAATCATTCCGATCTCCTTTTATCATCATCCTTACAATTCCTCTATCCGTTGTCGGAATTGTAGCTATATATCTTATAACTAATACAATTTTCAATGTGCTGACAGCAGTAGGATTATTGGTACTAATCGGAATAATTACGAATAACGGCATCATCCTTGTCGACTACACAAATCTTCTTCGCAAAAGAGGTTATGCGCTAAATGACGCGATAACAGAAGCGGCGCGCAGCCGTCTTCGCCCGATACTTATGACAACCGTTACAACAATACTCGGTCTTGTTCCGATGGCGTTCTTCCCCGGCGAAGGCACAGAAATGGTAGCTCCTATCGGCAAAACAGTTCTCGGCGGTCTTTCATTCGGCACATTGATGACGCTGTTCCTGATGCCTGTAGTTTACGGTATTATAAATAAAAATTCTGACAAACGATCAGCAAAAGCGCAGGCTAGACGCGACAGAATCGCGGCAGGACAGGGACGCGTAAAATCAGTAATAATTAACACGGAGGAAGTATGATTCGTATTGAAATAATCGCAAACCACTCGGTAGAGGAAAATATTCTTGAAGCTCTTGCCAAAGAGAACGCAGGTAAACATTATTCGATGTTTCCTAACGTACTGGGAGTCGGCGCATGCGGTCCCCGCATGGGAACCGCGGTGTGGCCGGAAGAAAATTTCGCACTGGTAATCTGGTGCGAAGAAGAGGAAGCGCAGGCAATTCAGCGTGCAATCAAAGCTGTAAAAGAAAAATTCCCCGGTGAAGGAATAAAACTTTTTGGAATTTAATTGATTTCCGCGTCCATTTTAAGCTGAAGATTGCGCTGAATGTGTGCTCTTATTTTACCGCTGCGGGTTTCGGCGTCTATTCGCTGAGTAAAAAGCAAAACATATATTCTTTCATTATCGTGTTCACGCGATCCGAAAACTACCGCTTCGGCGTTTAGAAGCATTGATTGAAGTTTTATCTGGATATCTTTCATAAGAGTGCCTTTTTTAATATTCGGATCCTGTTCAAAAACACAGGAAAAACCTACAATGCTGATATCACTGACAGTACCTTTGATAAAATTTCCGCCGAAGGGCATATTAACAGTCGCGATCGTGTCACGGTCGGGAGACATGCGCAGATATTTTCTTCGTCCTTTCACATTTAATTTATTCATCATTTCCAGAATTACTTCTGCGGTTTTACTCATATCATGTTTTATATTTAAAAACCCGCATTTAAGATCATTATTTTTAATAAAATTTCCGCGGAATTCTTCGTCTGTATTGGATGTGAAAACACCTATCTTAGTTGTCGGCTCTGCGGCTAATGATGATGAAATCCATCTTTCCCATTCCGCAGCCTGCATCTTATCATCAATGTTGATAAAAACGAGAGACTCCTTATATTTTCGCAGCACACCGGCGAGGCGGGTATGATCTTTCGCGATATAAACTTCAAATTCATTTTGATTTAATACATTGACTATTTGATTTTGAAGTGACGCGTTAGGATAAAGAAAAAATATTTTCTTACAAACAAATCCGGGGTCTGAATCCTGAGTTGTGTTTTCATCGCTCATAATTAATTCCGATCATTCAAAACTAATCAATTCCATTTCAAAAACCAAAAAACTATTCGCCGGAATTGTTCCTCCGCCTACTGCCCTGTTTCCGTAAGCAAGCTCGGGCGGAATTATCACAAGTCTTTTCTCGCCTTTCTGCATGTCAAGAATAGTTTCATCCCAGCCTCTGATAACTCTGCCTGTTCCAGCCTGGAATTTAAAAGGCTCGCCTCTGCTCAAAGATTCATCAAATACATTTCCGTTAAGAAGCATACCTGTATAATGCACACTGACATTACTTCCAACTGTCGGTTTTACTCCGCTGCCATTCTTTTGAATAATAAAACGAATTCCTGATTCAGAAATCTGAGTATCGGGATATTTATCATTTATTGTTTCAATATCAGCCTGAAGCGCTTCCTGCATTTTCTTATCCGCTTCTGCCTTCATTTCAGAAAGCAGATTATCAAAATTTTCCTGATCTGTTTTAAAATTTTTCGCTTTTTTTCCGTTGCGTATTATGGTAACTTTTTTAATTACGTCACCCTGAATGGTTGAATTAACAATATCCTGTCCCTTGACAACATTTCCAAAAACAGTATGACGTCCGTCAAGGTGCGGAGTCGGAACGATAGTGATAAAAAACTGACTGCCGTTTGTACCTGGTCCTGAATTTGCCATAGAGAGCACGCCGGGTCTGTCGTGTTTTAGCGATGGATCAAACTCATCGGGAAATTGATAACCAGGATTCCCCCTGCCTGTTCCTTCAGGACACCCCCCCTGTATCATAAAATCCTGACCATCGCCGTTAGCAACCGAAATAACACGGTGAAAAGTCAATCCGTCGTAAAATCTTTTTCCTTTTTGGCTTTCCATGTTGCCTTCCGCAAGAGCGGCAAAGTTACAAACCGTAAGAGGCGTTTTTTCATCCTCAAGCTTCACAATAATTTCGCCACGATTTGTTTCAATTCGGGCAAAAAGTCCGTCTCCGAGATCATTACAAGCGGCGCACATTATCAAAACCGCTGAAATTAAAAAAAATGTAAATATTATGTTTCTCATGGGAGTATTTTAGCATATATCAGGTAAAAATGCAACTAAAATAATTTAAATTTATCCACAGAAATTTTTATCATTTATTAGCGTAATTAGATGATTTTTTATCTTTCTATCAAAATTCTACTGTAAAAGTGATGGTTTCCTCTTCACTACCATTTTGTACATGTAATACATTTTGACCGGTTTTTCTTGGTAAGAAGAAAATAAAAGGGCGCTGAATAGTTACATTTTCACCATTGTGCGTTACGCGCAATATTTCTTCCGAGCCGCCGATTACTTCTACGGGGATTTCATTCATATCAGCCTGCGCCGCAAGATATACAAAACCGTCACGCGGATTAACTATCTCAAGAGGGCGGGAGCTGTAATCAAGATATCCCTGTCTGACAGACGCGGTAAACCATGCCTGATATTCCGCCGGGTATATCGTTTCGCTTCTGCCATTAATTATTTGATGCCATGTACAAGTTTTTCTGTATTCATCAGGATGAACATACTCATTGATGACAGAAAGACAGGCTTCACCTGGGTCCATTCCCGAAACAGCGCATATGCGCCTTAAACGCCAATTTTCAGGAATTAAAAAATTTTGCGCTGTTTTCGAGTTTACACCGTGCAATTCATTAAGAATATTCCTCACGATTGCAGCCGGAACAGAACTTCCTGTTTTATCAAGAACTGTTTCTCCGGTAAAATTTCCCATCCACACTCCGACAGAATATTTTTCAGTTGCGCCGAGAGCTACAATATTCTGATACTGATTAGCAGTTCCTGTTTTAAAAATTGAAGGATAAGAAGTTCTGAAGTTTCTTCCCGCTCCAAACGCAGTAACACGCGCTCCCGCATCCGACAAGATAGAGCAAATCAATCTCGCAGTATCAGCATAATAAATCCTCTGTTCCTTGTTCTCTGTTCTTTGATCTTTGCCATCTGTTCTTTGATCTTCGCTCTCTGTTCTTTCCCATGTTACCGGCAAATATATTCCGTCTCTCGGAAAAACGCTGAATGCTCTAACCAACTCAAAAAGACTTACAGGGGCATTTCCCAAAGCTAAACCTAATCCCGCGTCTTCGGCAGATTTTTCAACAGAATCAAAACCAAGCGATAAAAGTTTTTGCGCGTAATTTCTTACTCCAATTCTGTAAAGCAAATAAACTGCGGGAATATTTAAACTCGACGCAAGAGAAGCGCGAAGGAGCATAGGACCGTTAAAACGATTGTTGAAATTCTGCGGAATATAAATTTCCGTTTCACCGAAAGTCATTGGTATATCAGACAGAACATCGGAAGGATTAAATCCCGATTCAAGAGCCATTGCGTATAAAAAAGGTTTCATGCTGCTTCCCGGCTGATTTAGGGCAAGCACTCCGTCAATCTGACCCGCGGCTTCATTATTAAAAAAATCCGCGCTTCCAATCCATGCGAGAATTTCACCGGTCTCATTGTCAATAACCAAAGCAGAGCCGTTTGTAAGGCGCGATGAATAATACAGAGCAACATTACCGGCGATTGAATTTTCAATATATTTCTGAAGCGCAAGATCAATAGAAAGATGTATTTCGCTTAACGGAGAGTCTTTTTCATTCTGCATCTGAGAATTTATTAAACGTATAAGATGAGGCGCTTCAAACGGATACTGAAAGCGGCGCGCTGACGTAACGGCGAATTTAAAATCTCTATCGTCAGCCTGAATAAATAACGGCCATTTCCGGGACATCTTTTTGTTATCTGCAAATTTTACCTGCAATGCCGATGCTGCGGCGGCGCAAATATCAGGATTATCAAGCGGATTGTAAAGATTTGGCCGTCTTGGAATAACAGATAAGCAAAAAATCTGCGCAGGAGAAAGCATCGATAAATCAGCGGAGAAAAAAGTTCTCGCCGCGGAAGCGGCTCCTTCCGTACTAAAACCAAACGGGATGGAATTTATGTACATTTCAATTATGTCATTCTTGGAAAGCCGCGCTTCCAGCCGAATAGCATTTAACGCTTCAATTATCTTTTGTCCCAAAGTTTGCTGCCGCGGCGGGCGGTTATCTAAACGCGCGTTATCTGAAATAAGACGGGCAAGCTGCATTGTAATTGTGGACGCTCCGCTTACCCGCCTTCCCCCCGACACATTCTGAAATAACGCCCGAACCAAAGAAATAAAATCAACGCCGATGTGGCTGTAAAACCTGCGATCCTCGGAAAATACAAAAACATCCTTTACACTCTCCGGGATCTCATCCGGTCTTTCACGCCTTAACCCGTTCGCAACAGGCGGTATCTGCAGCAGCATCCCGTAACGATCATAATAACGCACACTGTAAGATCGCGCCTGAAATTCACGCAGTTCAGGATACGGCGAAAAACGAAAGAAAAGCCATATTAAAATTAAAAGAAATAAAGCGCTTATAACTATAATATTGCGTTTAACAATCATTTAATTTTACTCTAAAAATAATTATTCAATCGTATAAATCAATCCTTTGGTTCTGCCGAAGATTTCGCTCTGGTACATACATTCTGCCTGAGCGGGAGGCGTCGGGTATACTCCTCTTCTTGCCGTGCGGAAAAGGAAAGTAACAGTCGACTCGCCTTTGTTAAACCTGTCCCAGAAATATTGAATTTCGTTATCCATGATAGCCTGATGGCTGAGCCATGAACTTGATCGTGAATAAGAGTTTTCTCCTGCCTCGCTATCCTGATAGGAAGCGGTTGTTACGAATGCCATGTCAAGAATCTCGGCTCCTGAGGGAACAGGTACGCGGAGAGCGACAAACGAGCGATTCCGCGCTGATGATACTCTTATACGTACCCGGTATGTTTTTCCGCTTTGCAGGTTTGTGCCTTTTATTTCAGCGTCCGTATTCACATCGTAAATTGTCATGAAGACGCCTAAACCTTCATCGCGGAAAGATTGAATCTCGGAAGGTATCGCATAACGCAGAGAAGCTATATAGTACAGATTGCCCGTACCGTTACGCGTAAATGTAAGCTGCTGCACGTTGTCTTTCTTGAGATTTTTCAGCACCGTGTCGCTAAAATCAAATGTTTTAGAAACAGGTTTTGCTCCAAGACCTCTGAATTGCCCTTGTAATATTTCCGTTCCGGCAAGTGTTACTGTTCCCCTTACATCAGTATTTTCAAGGTTTTCAGACTTTATAAAAGCGTCTACAGCCGAAAGAACACGCACTGTAACCGCTGTGCTTACCCAATACCCCATGTCAGAACGCTGATTTTCAAGCAATGTATAAAGAAGGCGGGAATTTATTTCGTCCGAAGGATACTGCTCTGCGAAGAACTGCAAAGTAAGAGCCAACTGCTCCGTTTCATCACCGTAATAATTGAAGGGATCCCTTTTCAAAGGATCGGTTATATCGGCGCCTCTTGTTGTCATTCTCACCATATCTCGCAATCGCTGCGCGGTCTCGGCGGCCTCTGTGTTACGCGAAAGGTAACGGTAAGTCATACCGGCAAAAGAAAGCACAGACGGATCAACATTGCTGCGGCTCAAAATTTCCGCCAGCCGCGACGCATCTACACGCTCGCCGAGAAGCGCGAAAACATAAAGCATGTATGATTGTAAATACGACTGATAATTATAATCGTCATTATCTGTCCGCCATCTTTGCATATTCTGATATTCGCGGTTTAAGTACGAAGTGAGAGAAGCGGTGTTTAGCGTTGAAGGAATGGGCATACCTTTTTGTTTTGCAATCGCGATAACATGCGCTATGCGCAAACTAACATAGAAATTCGCCTGAGTTCCGGAAGGCCAATAAGGAAAGCCGCCGTTAGAAAGCTGAATTTGAGCCCAGCTTCGCATTTCATTTTCAACAACTCTCCTTGGATTCGATACTTCGGTTTTAATGCTTAAAGCATCAAGATATTCTCCGAAAACAACAAGAGGCATTACGGCAGAGCTTCTCTGTTCAAGACAGCCGAAAGGATAATTGAAAAGATACGAGACCGCGCCGTCAAGCAGGCTTAAACGTGTAGCGTCTAACGTAACAGACAAATTACCGACTCCGTTATCTGCAAATGACGGAATAACCAATCCTTCGTTTGCGGAACTGCCTGTTACATTTCCTGTTGTTGTTACAGTTTCTAAAATGTACGGACGCTCAATTATCATTTCCCTGATTAATTTTTCATTCAAAATATTTGAATTTATCGTAAAATTCAGCGTAATATTGCCTTGTTTGACCGCGGCGACATCAAAATAAACAACGGCATTTTCGCCGCTTCGAACCGTTATTTGACGTTCCGCGGCGCCGTCGACAAAAGCCTGCCCGGCAATTTTTGACAAGCCGCTTGACTCTATATTTGCTGAAGGGTTACCTATATCAAGCTTTACGGTAACCGAATGTGAAGCAGAATCAAGATTTGTAATAAGAACGCCGGCTTCCGCTGTATCCCGCTCACGCAGCCTTCTCGGCACAACTTCTCTTACGTTTATTCTGTTCTGAGCGGCGATTTCGCTTTCCTTGAGAGAAAAAAGATCGCCGCGCACTCCGAATACCGTTACGCGATATGTTGTCAGATTGTCAGGAAGTTTGAATTTGCACGTAACTTTACCGTTCTCGTCTGTAATCAGCATCGGCTCAAAAACCGCTGTCGGGTTAAAATCCTTGCGCTCTTCTATCTTGCCGTCTTCCGAATCGCCTCCCATTCGCTGTCTGATATTGTAAGTTACCGGATCTGTCAGCATAGAACGTGAATCACCTCCGTAAACATAAAGCGGGAATCTCCAATTGGAATAAAAGTATTCGATCGGATCCGGTACGCGGTAATTGATAAGATCCAAAACGCCTCTATCTACAGCCATCAGTGAAAGTTCCGCGTTTGAAAGAGGAGAGCCGTCTCTTGTCGCGGTTAAAGTCATCGTTACTTCATCTCCGGGGCGGTATGTTTTTTTATCTGTCTGAACTGATACGGAAAAAGCTTTTGTGCGGGTGTTTACATTAAGCCTCGTTACGCCAAAGAAACCGTTTGGTTTATCCAAATCAGCGTCTCCGTATTCATGCTTTGGCGGACCTGATCTGGTTGAATACGAAGAGACCGCGACATAAACTATCGGCACATAGTTACGCGCAATTTTAATGTCAAGCACGGAAACTGATTCTGTTATATGCCGCACTTCTTCGGAAAAAATTCCGTCTCTTTCTACGGTTATAAGATAATACCCGGATGGAAGCGGACTTTGAAGCAGTACTTTCGCGGTATCGCCAGGCTCGTATACATCCTGATCGGGGACAAGACGAAGTTCAGTCGGATCGCTCATATTCCAGTAACCGCCTGAACCTGTAACATAAAAACTCATTTCAGTAAGAACATCTCTTCCTTCTCTGTCTTTTGATGAAACGCGCAGTATATGCATACCGGCAGCGGACGGTTTTACTTTTATTGTGCCTGTTCCGCTTTGTATGTTAACCATTTGTATACTGTCCGTAACCTGATTTAATACATATTCATCATTTATATATCCGCTAACACCGCGCTGCTGAACTCTGCGCCATTCTTCCCTTATTAGTTCAACTTTTAACTGTCCTGCTCCAGCGCCTTTCTGCAAAAACAAAACGTTACCTGACGTTTTTTCTCCCAAAGTATTAACAGTTAAAAAGTTACACGAAAATTCCTGTCCCGAGCGCACAAAGCCGCCTGAACTTCTGCCTAAACCGATGTAAAAACTTGCCGGATGAGCTGTCACCGAGCGGCGCGCGGCTACCATTTGATTTCCGATATCAGTCACTCTCGCTTCAGCCCTGTATTGATACGGCGCGCCTGTTATTTTGCTCCCTCCGGTTTTTCGGCTGAGTGTCGCAGTCCCCTGTCCGCTTAACGATCCGCTTTCCGAGCCGAGGTATCTGCTGCTGTCCCATCCTCTTAACGGTCCAAAAGTATAATCTCTTGTCTCTCTTGTTTCAGGACTGAATACCGTCATCTCCTCATACCATTCACATTCCCATGAAGCGCCGGATAAACTTCCGCCTGAAAGATAACTTGCTCTTAACGTCAAATTCAGATCGTCACCTAACACAACCGCTTCCGGAGGAGCCGAAAGAGACGCCTGAAACCGCAGTCTTTCAAAGAAAGCGACTGTTATGGGAACATTAGCTATAATCTCTTCGATCTCCGTTTCGCCTTTAATCCGCCTGTAAACAAGCCTGTAGGAACCGGGCGTAAGATCTTCGGGCAGAGGCAATGATCCGAAAAAACTTCCCGAATCGGTTGTTGTTCCTGCTGAAACAGCAATCCGCTGAGGTCTGTAATTATTTTCTTCAAGCACTACAGAATAGTCTCCGTGGTAGAGAGCGTATATTCCAAGTACCCTTGAACGATCAACGCCGCGGAATGTGATTGTTTCACCCGGTTTATAAAGCCCGCGATCGGAAAATAAAAAAGCGACGGGTATAACTTCTTCCGCGCTCTGCGGCGTATCCGAATTAACTCCGCTTCGCCACATGTTATGCGAATACGGATTAAAAATAGCTTTATCTCCGTCCTTTTCAGCCATAACAAACGGAACTCTTGGGTAATTATTCATCATCGTATGATTTCTTAATACCGATGAGTTCAAATTAATTACAGCGAGACCGTTACTTCCCGTAACAGCAGATCCGTAATTTTTTAAAGAGGCTAAATTTTCTTTGTCATTAACATCCGTATTGTTCAAAAGCGTAACTTTAGCGCCTTCAACAGGTTTTCCTGTAGAAAGGCTTGTAACAAGGATAACAGCTTTGTTAAATCCGTAACGCACAGTCATGCCAAGATCGGTAACCTGTATACTGAATAACCTTTCATCTTTTCTGGTACCCCGCAGGAACGTATCATTGTTTTGTCTTTCGCTTGTCAGCAGTTCCAAACTGGAAAAAAACCTGACAAAACCTTTTCCCTGCTTGTTCAGATATGGAGCCAAATCGAATAATTCAAAATATTTTGTATTGACTTCATTATACGGAAGATCTACTTTTTTAACATTACTCCAGTCTCTCGTTCTTTTTTCGTAATAACCGTCGGACTCAAATAAAAATGGATTTTTATCTTCCGCTAACTGATAATAAGAATTTCTTGTAATGTTTTCATATTGAAAAAGATACTGAGGCTTAAACTGCGCTTCAAGCATAACATTTGTTCTGTAATCAAGATAATTGACATCTCCTCTGGGCGGCGGTTCATTCGGCATAACTATAACGCATGTATAAGGAGCGCCTAATTTTCTTCCGTAAATATCCTCAATTCCGGTTCCGACAGTAAGAGTAAAACTGGCGCCGAAATTAACCGGCAAATTGGATATCCTTAGCGTATTAGCGTATACTTCAATGTTTTTACTGTCAATTTCCATTGATGGTTCTGTTCTTACCGCGTTACGCGCACTGCTTTCACTCAAACTATGGCTGAAATAAACTTCGACGATATTGCTGTATTTCCCGTACCCCGCTCTTCTGTTATGAGACGTTACGCTAAACAGAGCCGGAGTTCTAAAATAAAAACTTCGATCCGATTCTGTTCCTCTGCTTGCGCCGCGCGACCTTGCGCCTGCTTTCAGCGTAACCGTAACCTGCGTATCGAAATTTACAGAATCCGATAAATCCGCGATTATTTTATACTCATCAGCCTGTCTTAATCTGAATTGTCTGCTAACGGCGTTCGCGTTTCCTGTTTTTGTCGTTATCTGCAAATATTGATTTATATCGGAAGCTTGCACAGGATAGTTAAACAAAATACTGATTGACTTTGCCGCATCAGGAGGCACATTATTATTATCAAAACGGAAATTTGTTTTTTCTCTGAACTCCTCGCCCGGAGTAACGCTCCTTATACCGAGCGATTCCGTGACAAAAGAAAAAACCCTCTCACCGGAAATAGCGGCTCCGTTAAGCGACACCGCGCTGCTTGCAACAGTAATTTTATATTCCTGCTGGCTGAGGCACGGCTCTTCTCCTTCAAAGCTCAAAAAACCTGTTCCGTACCAGCGGAACACCCCTCTTATTGCAGGGCTAATTGAAACAACAGAAGAAGAAGCGCTTTGCTCTCCGAGGCTCGCCAGCGGAATCATCGGCTGAGAAAAAATAACATAAATTGACGGACGCTGTATCGCGGAAGAATATTCTCCCCTCGGTCCCCAGTCAATCACGGTAAGAGGCTCAGAGTCATCATTATTTGTTCTGCTTATTCGCCTTGATTCCTGCCCGGCGCGGACTTCCTGTACTCTGGCTGCTTCTTTTACAGGATCAAAATAGACAGTTTTATAATCAGATAGCTTTCTTAAACCGCCGCCTGTAACATTTCCCTGTCCTGAACCTGAAGAAGCAGAGCCGGATAAAGCAGACGCGCTCAATGTTTCAACTTCGCTTACAGGTTCAGCTTTTAAAGGAGTATAATCCAATCTAAAAGCAGCATGAATAGCGGTGTTATTTGCAAGCTGCCTGAACGAATTTTCTGAACCGTCAGATTGAATTAAATCAGATGATGATAATCCTTCATCACTTGCCGGAATATCAGAAATGCTTTTATTTTTATTTCCCGAACATCCGACAAAAAGATATAAAACAAAAACAACTAATAAAATAAAAAACTTTTTCATAATTACCTCACCTAATTATTGTGGCATGAAGCAACTCTTAACGCAAGCCATAATAAATAAAAAGTACAAAAAAACATTATTTCTATATAATTGACAATTATATGAATTAACAGCTACATTAAATTATGAGTGAATACCTTATAAACGGCGGCCTTCCGCTGAATGGGACAATTAAAGTAAGCGGCAACAAGAATGCCGCCCTGCCATGCATCGCGGCGGCACTTTTAACAGACGAGCCTGTTATTTTACGAAACATTCCTGACATTGAAGATGTAAATGTCATGCTGGATGTTTTTATAGCGCTTGGCGGGGAAGTTGAATCGATTGAGCCAAATGTGATCAAACTTCATTTAAAAGACATAAAACTTTCTGAAATACCGAGGGAGCAAGCGTTAAAAATTAGAGCGTCGATTTTATTCGCGGGCCCCGTTCTTGCGCGCTCCGGGAAAGTGATTCTTCCTCCGCCGGGAGGCGATGTTATCGGAAGGCGAAGGCTTGATACGCATTTTCTTGTTTTGACAGAATTAGGATCCAAAGTAAAAATCGGCGATGATTTTACATTTACGGCAAAGTCGCTTACAGGATCAGATATTTTTCTTGATGAAGCTTCGGTTACGGCAACAGAGAACGCTGTCATGGCCGCAGTTCTCGCCAAGGGTAAAACAATTTTAACTAATGCGGCAAGTGAGCCTCATGTGCAGGATCTTTGTAATATGCTTGTTAAGATGGGAGCGAAGATAGAGGGAATTGGTTCAAATATACTTACCATAACAGGCGTAAAAAAACTTTCAGGATGTGATTATGAGATAGGAGCTGATTTTATGGAAGTAGGCTCTTTTATCGGGCTTGCCGCCGTTACGGGGGGAGATCTTCACATACACGGCGCTCTGCCGAAAGATATGCGTCCTGCGAAAGTCGCTTTCGGAAAATTAGGCATTTTCTGGGCGCATGAGGGAGCGGTTATTCACGTACCAAAGAATCAGTCAATGGAAGTAAATCACGATCTCGGCGGAATGATCCCAAAAATTGACGACGCTCCTTGGCCCGGCTTCCCGCCCGATTTATTAAGCGTTGTCATAGTTGTCGCGACCCAGATAAAAGGAACCGTTTTAATTCACGAAAAAATGTATGAGTCGCGGATGTTCTTTGTCGACAAGTTAATCGGCATGGGAGCGAGAATTGTGTTATGCGATCCCCACCGCGCTGTCATTACGGGACCCGCCAAACTGCACGGCTCAGAGCTGACAAGCCCCGATGTGCGCGCCGGCATGGCAATGCTCATCGCCGCAATGTGCGCCGAAGGAAAAAGCGTTATACGCAATGTGTATCAGATTGAACGCGGATACGAACATCTTCCTGAAAGGCTTTCGGCATTGGGAGCGGATATCACAAGGGTTGATTAAACAGAGATGTTCGGGAATTAAAAAAGGCGCGCCTCTGCGGTGTTTTATTTACAATGTTAAGTGCAAGTTGCAGTCAGTCTTTTTTGAACCATATCGCTGATAATATCAGCGGGGGATAGATAGAAATGTTTACCATTCCTTAGGTTTATTATTAGGAGGCGTAATATTAAAATTTTCTCCGGAAGGTTCTATTAAATAAAAACCTTCTTTCAATGCAACTTCTCTTACTTCATCGGTTACCGTAAAACCTGCAACCGAACCTAAAAATTTACGTTTATCACCATGTATATCTGCGTATCTGCGCATTTTTTCAAGTCGTTCTATGTGTTTGTTTATGCGCTCCACAGTAAGTTTGGTTTTAACCTCTATCAGCATGGCTTTATCGCCGTTTTCAAGCATTATATCAATTTCAAATGCAAGACCGTTTTCCCTGTCATTAAAGGTACGATTTGGACTTGCTTCCGGAAAAACAAGACCCAAGTCGTAAAACTTATCATTGATTTTTGGAATTATCATGCCGAC
>Ga0209755_10004615_pt1 | contig 16176 bp, 9 predicted proteins | sample TergutCo191P1_FD_187301 | JGI IMG/M metagenome (GOLD analysis project Ga0209755, IMG submission 187301) | Cornitermes sp. P1 segment gut microbial communities from Petit-Saut dam, French Guiana - Co191P1 (SPAdes) (version 2) | ecosystem: Host-associated > Arthropoda: Insects > Digestive system >... | reverse complement strand
TGAGACATAGTTGAATAATGAAAGTGTATAGTTTAAATGCAGTGTATGTAGGAAAAAAATTACTGGTGGTACGGTGCATTCTGGTGTACTTGACCTTTGCGTCAGTGCTAATCTTTCATCCCCTTGTCTACTGGTGATTATAAGTGTTTAAAGTGAAGTGTACTTTCCACCTTTCTTTTGTTGTGGAATATACTCACATATCTCAGAAAAGTTGTTAATGTTATTTTATGTTGTTCCTCAAATCAGGCATACATTTTGGTGTATACTTAATAGGTATGTTGCATAAGTCATTGTAATTAATTTGAGATATAGAAGGGCCTCACAGGGACAAATACAAGGAAACTACATGTGCCGGAATTATGATGCCAGCTGTACATTTACATCAGTTCTGGTTGCATACTTTTAAAATTTTAAGCCCTTGATTTTTATTGAAGGAAGGGTATATTCACAATCTGACAGGAGTGATTTTTTTCATCTCTTCGTTCTTTTGTGATAATCTGCAAGTATGTCACCCTTTCATTCCTTTACCAAGTTAGCTTTAGATTGGTATCCCTTCATAACTTAATTATGCCTTTATGAAAATATATAATATTCTTGTTCTTACTGTTAGTTTCAAGCATACTCAGTTTACCTTTCATATATCCTGTCGTTTTTCATAAATGTGCTATTCCATCTTACTTCAGGTAATTTGGCCTAGATCCTTTAACTATCAAAATTTAGTACCCTATCTTGAATCTGGAAATTTTGAAATTTAGACTTTTGTAGAAACATAAATGTATTGAAGAATTGTTATCAAGCTGCATTCAGCTTGGTAAATGATGAACGGGGTGATTCCTTAATTTATTAGTAATTGATTTTTCCATCCTCTGTTTTCTGTATCTGATGATTGTGTATTTCATTCTTTTTATGAAAATGAAAATTCGTTTGTTCCAAATATTTCTTGTGAGCTACATAGTTTGAATATGACATTATTTTAGGTGTTCATAGTTATGAAATGATGTGTCTTTCAGGTGGAACGAATGGACAGAAAGGAACAAGAGATGAAGAAACAGAAATCAGGTGGGTGGTTCAGTGGCTGGTTTGGAAGAAGCTCACAGGTCAAAGAGGAGGAGGAAGCCCTTACAGCTGCTGCAATAGGTCAGCTTTCTCAGCCATTTGTATTTACAGTATTCTGGTATACATGACATTACTTCTTCTAAAGTTCCAGCTGTTATTCACTGAATTACTGTTAGAACCACACAAGTCATATGGCAGAATCTTTCTAAAGCTTATTAAATTGCAAAAAACAGTTGTAAGTTCTCAAATCTGATTTATTTCTTGTGGGACATGACAAAAATCAAAATGAGCATTTGGAACACAAATAGTTAATCAAGCTACTTAACAATTCATATAAATGGAACTACTTGTTCTTGTGGCTACCTTTGTTGTAGATCTTACTCCTTTATTATTCATTACTGTCATCCTTGGTATGTACATTTTTTCCCTTTAGAGCAAGTTAAACGTGTCATATACCAGTTAAGTTTCTAATTCGTGTTGTGAACATATTTGTTATATACACAGTTCCTGAATGTAATAATGTATGTGTATCAACATGAATGTTTCATTTTGTTATGGCAGTTAATTATACAGGCCAAAAATATTATGAAGTGGATCACTGTGTACACATATTGCATTTACTGTTATATTCCAGTCAATACGGCTGTCCTATACAATGTCAAACTGTAAAGTTCTGGGACTGATGTTATCACAAAAAAATATGTTTTGGCACACCATACAGTATTAACTGATTTCTTTTGTTGTTATGACCAGCAGAGAGTAGTTGAAAAGAAAGTTCTTGCTCACTCATTTCATCTGCAGCAGTCTAGTACAGAAGTTTTTTTTTTATGGACATTAATTTTTGTTTCAAACTAAGGGAAACAGCTACCGAACACACACATAATGATTGAAACTGTTTGTGGAAGTGAAGCTGTGTCTTGTATGCATGCCTTTGGTTGGTTTAAAAGATACAGTGGGATGTGAGGATGTTGAAGGTGATGCAAGGAATGGGCAGCTGTTGACTGCTTGAAATATGGAAACAGTTGCCAAAGTTCTTGAACTGGTGGCCAGAGATTGTTGACCCTAAAATTTATGGAGCTTCACCTGAAAGTTAACCGGGGTATAATTCATTAGATTGTTCTTGAAGACATTTTTCAGTTCCCAAAAAACTGAAAACTGTCCTCAAAGGAAGAAGCTCGCAGGATACCTTATACATCATTAAGCATGTAATTGCTTTATTTACATGCAGTTGCATTGTATGCCTTTTATGACTTTTTTTTTGCATCTGTTATTAAGATGTAAAATGTGTGTTGCAGACAAGGGAGATTACACAGGAATGTGTATATGTTCTTGTAGACCGAGTCCTAGAACTTTATTATTTGACCTTATATATACCATCCATGCAGGTACCAAACATGAAATAATGTTTTACACAATCAGTAATTTATTACCAAAACCTCAGCTTGTTTGGATGGAATCTGGCCATCATCAGGGATGTTCTTTCACATACATGAAGCTTACAAAAGTTTTGCATGTTATATTACAGTTTCAGAATGTAAGCAGCTATTGACTAATGACCCTTGACATTTAACTGTTAAGAGCTTATTAAAAGAGTTGTTGTATTAATCTGACCACCATTGTCAGGAATGTCAAAGGAAGTATTATTTCTGTATGTTCATTGAGAAAGTCCCTTGTTTTCCATTATGTATTTGTATATACTTTTTGAAAGAAGTCCTAAATTACAGCCTTGCAGTAATATTTTTAGGATGTCTGTTGTGTTATTTATAATATTATACTTGTGGCTGGTGCTGAGTGTGTGATGAGCCAAGTTTACTTTTTCTGATTTGAACCAATTGTCATGTATGTCTTCTTCAAATCTGATTTTGAATTTTTGTCCTGTCCAGTGTTTATTGTTTGCTTGTCATACATTCTGGCTATACACATCTGATTTAGTATGTAGAATCAAACTAAACATGTATGTATATTTATTTTCAGCAAAAAAATTTGAAGATGCCATGACACCTGAAGAGAAAGCAAAATTGTACCGTGCAATTGACTACCAAGAGAATTCAAAACCAACGCAGTACCCTAAAACATTTGTTGAAATTAGCTTGAGTTTTGTGCTGAAATGCTTGGCAGTGGAAGTGTGGGATGATGATGATGCCCTAAATATCCCTCACGTACTGTGCATTGAACTGAAAGGAGTTTCCAGTCATATAGAGCAACGCCCATCAGCTGAAGCTGTAAGGTAAATCAGTGTGCATGTCATATACATTCATGTCTGTATATATGGAAGAGTAACAGTATATGAGGTGTCAAGTATTTTATAAATAACAATAATTTTAACATAATTGTGTCCAAAAATTATCATATGAGTATGGTTGCAGGTATGTTCATTTGTAAATAGTGTACCCTCTGTGTTTTTATATTGTCATAATAAAAGGTAATTTTTGTTTAATGCCTGGTAAGGTATTATTACTTTAATTACAGCTGGTCTGAAGTAACAGTCTTCCTTTAACCCCGTGGAGCCTAACAGTGACTAGCTATCACACTGCTCAAAAAACAGAGGATAACTGGTCATCACCCAGAACATGTCAAGTATGGCACTCTTTGCACAGCCCCATGCTGCTGTAAAGTGCTTTGATGTACGTAGCTGTCTCCATTCGAGTGCAGAGGCAGTTTTTACTAATCAGAATTTTTCCCTAAAAAACTACAAATAGTATTCTGGCATCATATGTTTAATAATTCACAGCATTATGGATTCATTTTTAATGTTGGACATGTATGTACTCTATGTATTTTGTAGAGCGTTGATGCAGATACAAGGATTCACAGTATTTGGACTGAAACAGGACAGCACTGTACCTCAGCTGGTCACATCCAAGGAGCAGGACAGCAAAGCTCTCTTAGATATTCTATTTGAAAAACATCCACTGGATGAGACATGTGATCAAAGGATCCACGTAACTTCAAAATCTCTAAAAGTGGTTTATGATGCTCACACTATCAACAAGGTGGTGGATGTGTTTAGGGCACCAAGGGAAGTGCATTTGGACAAGTGAGTGCTTGACTTTTCAACCCTTGTAATAGCAAGACCAGTAGACTTTTATTAACAGAATTTTCAACAGGTAAGCACAAGGTTCCATTTTTAGGTTGCTGTTTCCATTTTGATAGGTGACTTCAATGATATTTTACTGCACACACTTTTATGTACTGAGAATGACTGACTAGATATGTGTGAAGTTCAAGAAATAAAAATTCAGACTTCCATCACCAGTATTAAGTATAGAATAATTTGTTTACTCTTGAAATTTAAGGCCTTTTTTGATATAATATTGTGTTGAATGGTAATTAGTTACATATGCTTTAGAGAAGCTTGATGTGTTCATGTAAAATAAAGTCCAAGAAGAGTATGTTGCATGGAAGAAATAGTTGCATTTGGTAGGGAAAGAGTGATTGGAATGGTGGATCAGTAGGGGAAGTGGTGTTGTGATGTGGGTAGAACTGTCACTAGAACCTGCTGCAGGAAGGAGAGTGAAAATGAAGAAGTGGGAGGAAGGAGAAAGTGAAAGAACTAACAGTGAAAGAGAGCTAGCTGAAGACAGTGAGAAGGAAGGGGGGTGATAGAGTAATGTATCCCCAAAGGAAGTTTTTCTCTGTTCATTCATGCAGTGCATGAGAGGTTTCCTTGACCCGCTCAGGACACAGCCATTTTCCCCATTCTTGTTATTTTGATGGAGTTCAGTTTTGCCTGCCTCCATGAAGATCAGGACTGTGTGTTTGGATTTGGTGGAGAAGATATTTGTATCTTGGACTATGGTATAATGCTCACTATTGATTCTAAGCTCTGCCATTGCTGACTTGTCCAGCTGTTCAAGGCACATGTGCTGCTGGTTGTCTTTTATCCTTGTTGTGGTAGACATCTGGTCTGCACAATATAAACCTGGCCATACTTGCCGTACTTGCAGGAACTGTTTTACATACATTTTTGCAAAGGTGAGGCAGGCACACATATGCAGCTTGCTAATAGGGTTTTGGAAAGGGACTCTGTTTCTTCAAAACTATAAAAGGGAAGTGGACATGAGCCTAATATCAGGACCATGATTGATAAAGGGAGTGTGAAGAACGGTTCCATAGATGTATGTTCATGCTATATCACACAGTGCTAGAAGATGGTAGGGTCACGTGGTTTGTGGTGGCTCACAATTTGTTGATCTTCTTGAGGGTATAAACACTAAATAAGCATAAACAGTTTAATATGCCATGTATTTCTGAAAATGCATACTAATGTAGTGTCAAACTGATTGATATTTATCCATAATAGTGTAGTCTGTGTTTGGTTCACATATTCATGCATAGAAAATCCACTTATTTAGTTACTAAACTGGCAAGAATGCATTCTTTGAGCATACTTGTGCTTTCTATTTATAGAACTTTAGAAGTGAGCACTTTATGTGGTAGTTCACACATTGAAATATTTTTCTAGAAATTGTAGGAAACAAATTTTGACTTTCCTAAATACTGCTGATTGTCATTTTAATATTTCACTGTACCATGTATATATTTGCTTGCTAAGAAGCAAGGCTCTGTATTAATGTTGCCAGGCCCCTGCATTAATCTTACATTGAGTTATATGTCTTTGGTGTTTGTGGTGTATCTTGAATTGCTGCACACTTCTTATTGGAAAGTTGACATTTTTCTGAGTCTAAATATATTAGTTTCTGAACATTATTCTTTCATTTCAGTTTTTACCAACTTTGTTCATTGTACAGCAGAACTCTTCATGCTGTTAGACCTGGTTTGCTTTGACTGTTGCTCCCTCTGCTTATTGACATTGACATGGAAAGTACAATGACTGATAGAGTCATTTAACCACTTGAAAGACCATGCGCTATTGACTGAGTTCAGTTTTAGCATGGAATTTCTAGCGGCAACTAGAAAGGTGACTTACTGAACGGGTAGCATGTGTTTTACTTTGTGTTTTATTTTAAGGCTGCAAGCCACTGCTGAGTCAAAGCTGGCTGACATTAAGGAGAAGTCTGCTACAGGTTTACAGCATGCTATCCAGCAGCAGAGCATCTTGGATCTGAATGTAGATCTGCAAGCCCCTTACATTATTGTTCCTCATGGTGGCCTCTATTCTGGGTATGTGGCATACTTTAGTTGATTTTATGTAACTGGTCTATGAACCACACCATTTGACAAAAGGAATTATCACATTGAAGTTTTGAAGAAACAAACAAATTTACAGTTTTCAAGTCAACAGAATATATTTCATTCCTTTTCTTAAGAATGGTAATTAATGTATATATTTTTTTAATTGAAATTGAGTAAGTGGAGACTTAATAAACTGAGTCCTGTATATGTTTAAGAAGTCACTTTTTCACACTGTTTAATGAAATGTAAGTTTTCATCACCATTAACACATGTAGTCACACACAATGTTTGTATAATGAAATATCATTCTGTAGTCTTTCAAGCGCAATTTCATTGAAAAGCGGCAAAACACAAAGGAAAATTTTAAATTCGTACATCTGGGCACATAACAGAAATACTGGTAACAAAATTGTGTCTTGAGTGGTGTTGGATAATGCAAGTACATAATTTATAATTAAGTATATAAGGGAATTGTTTCGATTGTGTGCAGTGTATGTTCATGTTTATGTTATATATTCCGTATACGTGGCATGAAACTGTAATATGCACTTGTAAGTGTGAGGTGTTTGGACTTTCCAGACCTTTTACAAAATTAGGGAAGTGCCCTGCAGGCATGTATTTTAATTTGCCTTGTTTATGTAGATATCTGTTTTAAACCTAGGAATTATTTTATATTTGAGGCTGTTGTATGTTGTTGAGATATACTAATAACAAAAGCACTGAATTAATTGGCACAAGTGGTCTTTAAAAATGCAATTTGTAGAAAGTAATGAAACACCTTTTGTTGTGTGTTGTAATACTGAAAAATGGCTATGTAAGTAAATGTGTGTCATAGTACAGAGTATTATTTTATGTTATTGTCTGCAGGAAGGAGAATGTTCTGGTTGTCAACTTGGGTAGTGTCAAGGTCACCTCTTTAGCCCGGGACCGTAGCTCTCCAAACATCCAATCTTTACACAGTCAAGGAACTTCACAAGAAGAGATAATGCAAGCTATGATATCTCAGAGCTATGACCGTTTCAGGTTAAACCTAGAACAAATGCAGGTTTGTGCAACAGGTTATCTTCATTTTAAATGGGTTTTAGTTTTCAGGGTATTAATTGGTTTTCTTAATACCAGTTTGTCTCATAGAATTGACTCCATTTGATTGTTCTGTAGTTTCATAAAGCACATCTGAAAGCATTTGAGTCTTTAAAATCTGCTAGCAAATATGGTCTACTCAAACACACCACACAAACTCTATACATTCATTGTTTATTTTTCACTACATGTTTTGGTCATACATATTGATCATCATCAGGTGGAATACAAGTACAGAAAGAAAAGTGTTACCAGAATAGGCCTCTTGTGTATCACTTTTCCTTCTGTACCTGTATTCCACCTGATGATGGACAATATGGCTGATGGAAACATTTAGTGGAAATTAGACAAACTCTTAGAGTTTATGTGTTGTGTTTGTGTGGACTGTATTTGCTAGTGAATGACCAATGGAGTGGGATGGTATTGCTCAAATTCCTCAAAATTTAATTTCCAGAAGTTATGTTCAGGTTGGGAGTGGAAGACAATTTTATTTTGTATGTAACAGAGTAGAAAACTTATATTTTCAGCAATTGCTGAACAGTTGCATTAACACATGTCATAAGCATGGTTCAGTTTTCTTACAAATTCTTTCATAAACCATTTGAGATAATTAAACCAAATTTTGTGGAAATTTGTCAGCTCATAACTTGAGAAGTGTTGGAACATTTAATGCTGTATTTAAAAGAGTAAAAAGTGAGCACTCAAAAAAGGAAAATGTAGAGCTTACTCATTTTATTTTAAATAAAAATTTTATGATGCTGTGAGTTTGTCTTTTATACAAGTTGTGAAATATACCTGACACTGTGAGAAATATTGTGCAGTGATTAACACATCATCACTAGATATGATGCTCTGGGTAACCCTACCTGGGGACTGGCTTCAAAATTGTGTTCAACCTGGATGTGCACAATGGTGGGAAATTTGAAGAAAAGATAACTTAAAAATCTGTAGAGCTTCTGTGATTTTAATACGTATGTCCCCATAGTGCTTGTCGCCTGAAGATGATGGTGCAATGATTCTTCAAAATGTCAGTAACTGTGTAGCAGTTGATATGGTATAACATCCCAAAAGCCTTGTTTGGATTTTTGTTAGTAAATTTTTATATTCAAATTCCTTTTGTTCCTGATTTTATTGTGTAGGTTCTAGTGGCTACTGGTGAAGAAAATTGGGAAGATGCTCTGACCAGAAACACAGTGACACATATGCATTTGCTGCATCCAACTAACTTGATAATTCAGTTAGACAAGTGTCTCATTACAGACGATCCTCGACTCCCAAAACTCAAGGTTACTGGCACACTTCCTAATGTGGCAGTAAATATTGCAGGTAACTTTTCTATTAAGCACATTTATGTATAATGTTTTTGTACACATCTGTGAGACTTGTAAGGTGTGTGTGGTATGTAGACATATAGAGTCCTGTCATGTAGAAAACTTACTACTGCTATTAAAGGAAAATTTTCCTTTGTCCCAATCACCCTTGCTCACTCCCTCCTTATCTTTTGACTTACACAGGGAATGGGGAAAGGTCTGTTGACTGGTGAACAGAATCTGTTGAAAGGAGGGGTCTGAGTTATAAATTTAGGACATGATGAGTATAGTCATCATAATGCTTGGCCATAAGCAGTTTGGACTTATTCTTGCATTTCTAAGTTTAATGTTTCTGTGTTATCTAATAGTGGTTAAATAATAGAGAAATGGTGAAACAATTTTATATTCACAAGCAATTAAAAGTTAATTGTAGTGTCAAATACAGGTATCCATTGACATAGACAACATTTCCATTCTGGGAGCGGTTGTGTAACTCACTCTTTTGGTACTCAAAATTGTTGTTGCTTTTGTGGTTACACCACCTTTTGTTTTTCAGTATTATATTACCCAAAAGTGTTGTTAATCCTTTGGTTTCACTACCTTTAATCCTTTGATTTTCATTGAATGATATGTAATTAAATCAACTTATTCATTTTAGTGATTTACATTTCTTAATCCCCCCCCTGACACACAATTGCATTAGTAGTTCAGTATTCATTAAAAACTTAAAGAATTCAACTGAAACAGTGTGAACCTGAAATTTTCAATATTCAGAAATGATTATGAGGTCCTACCCTTAGCTCTCTTCTCTGATGTCCTTTGCTCATTTGGTAGCATGTACTGTGTGTAACATAAACTTATTTCTACAGACTAGAGGATGTTTCTTTTTCTGCTTGACTGATAGGTGCTGGTCCAATATTATAGTGAGTTTTTATTAGACTTCATAAAGGTTATTATCACTGTGACTGTTTATGTAGTTCCCGTCATTAACTGTTCAACCTCCCTGAAACGTGGTATATGACACAGTGCTGGTGGAGCATTGGGCCAGCACTGGTCGGTGAAACAGGAAACACCCTATACATGCTATACATGTAATTGTTAGGAGAAATACATCTAAGATTGATGGGTTTTACGTGAAGTAAACAGTATTGTAATGCTTGTTGTTTAGTTATGTCCTTAGTTGCTTGGCTTTATATTGTGAAGTATATCAATCAGTGTGACATTTATTTGACCTCTTCTGCTGAAAGTGCCTCTTCAGTATATACATCTGAAATTAAAGGAGTTCTGAGCAGAAATTAGAAACGTTCCATTTCTGTTGCTTAGATTTGTAGTCAGACACATCCATTATGTTTTTTGTTGTTGTTGTCATCATCATTGCTGTTGTCGTCATCATCATCATCATCATCGTCATTGTCATCACTATCGTAGTTGTCAGTGTTATCATCATTGTCATCGCAAATACAAATTTTATGTACAGTGAAGTTGTCCAATATAACCTTGGAGTCTTGCATTATTGCCATGTTTGTAATACAAAAAAATATTTTATGTTTGAGTGTTAGTGAAGTTTGTGTACCAAATTTCACATTTCCCAGCTCCAGTGATTTATTAGTTACTGCTGTCAAACCAAAATCTAGAGTGAATGTTCAACAGTTGTCATGTTCTGTATTATACCCCCCATGCCACCCCTACCCACCAAAAATCCTATAACAAACATTGCATATTTTTCTAAGATCTATTACCATATGTCATATTTGGATGCTAAAGTAAATAGTGTAAGTGTTGCTACCACCTCACAAGTTGGCTTGTCTGCCATATTGTTATTAACTGGTTTTTAGAAAATAAAGAAGTATTGCATTTACATGTAATCCAGTGGCATAACTTTAATATAAAGTCTGCAAATATTAGTTAGCTGCTCAAAAGTTGAAAAGAACTGCAAATACTGCACACACACTTGTGCATGATCGCACATACAGCATGGTGATCTCTTTAAGTCTGATTTTTTCCTTTTAAGGAAGGGAAGTTGGATAGGCTTGTTAACCTTTTTTTGCTTCTTACTTCTCAAAAGTTGGGCTCAAAACATGTTTTAAGACTAATGTAGTTGTTATTAGCATCTCTCGCTTTTCTCTTTCTTTTATTCTTTCTTTTTTGTTTCCTTCTTTCTTCTTTTGTTTCCTTCTTTCATTCTTTCCTTCCTTGCTTCTCACCTTCTCTGCCTGTGCACTGTCTTGGTAGTGGATTATACAGATACATGAACTACTGTAAACATCTGGGAGTAATTTTTCTATATACTGTGATTTCCTCTACCATGCTTATGTTCCTGTATCGTTTCTCTTTTATCCCCCAAAATGTCTTCTGATATATCCATTTAATTCTGCTTAGAGTTGTTGTCTTTTAGATTCGCGGTCATAGTATGTATGAAATAACACATCCCAGATGCTTGTATGAACTCACCAGTTCTATCGTATTTACACTTTTAGAAATTTGTGGTGTTTTGATGATCATTTTTCATTGGCAAGAATGGGAGTTAAAGAAGGAACAGTGCTGCTTGAATTACTTGATGATATGTGTAGTAACAGACTTAATTTAGATAGATATTTGTGTTTTTCCAGATGACCGATTGCTGGCTTTATTAACTCTGTTTGACAGCATTCCCTTCCCATCAGATGATGAACCACAGCCCCTTCAGGTAATTTAAAATACGGGCATAGAGCATACAAATATATGAAAAGTGGGAGATTTAATTGTACTTTGTTAGATTTTAGGTTCTCACAGCGGTGCTGATGAAGGTTCAAGTCATATGGGATGTGATGTTGTGTTCATTGGTAAATGGTTACCAACGTTTTGAAGGAGTGTTCTTTCCCCATCCTAAGGGTCTACACAGCCTTCCCCATCCTAAGGGTCTACACAGCCTAAGAAGAATGGACTTCTCAGACCCAGTATCTGCTCCTCGAAATAAATATTTACCAATAATTATAGCATCATATTCCAGAAGACTGAATAATTGTAATTGTTTGTAAACATAGTTGTATGTTGGTGCCCAAAAATTATTGGTTGATTTCGGTTTGAAAAATCACTGTGAAGAAATTAATTTTAGTGTGCATTTGATGTTTCAAATAGTGCAGTGGACATGGTGATGAAGTATAACCTTTGAGGAAAGGACATTTCTTGCATGTTTTTGTGTGCAGATTAGTCTCTTGTTAAGAAAGGCTGTGTTTTCTTTCTCTCTTTGTTATGCTGAGAAATAAAGTGAAAACTCAATCCATTTTTTTCCTGAGTGTGGAGATCAAGTGTTAAATTCAGGAAAATGACAGTTTTGAGACAAGAATTAAATGTGTTAGAAACATGAGGAAACAAAAAATGAAAATTTTGTTATGTACTGCAGCCTACAAAAAATGATAAACCAATAAGAAGTAATGTTAATACCTTTGTGCAAACAACTTTTTCCTAAACATATCTGTAACTGACGACTACATGGTTTGCAACCATCATTTTTGTTCAGTACACCACCTACTTCAAGTTCAGAATGTTCTGTTTGTCATGTCCAGTGGTGTTGTACACAAGAAAAAGGCCTGCTCAGCTGTTATGTGGTATGGGCAACTTGGCAAAATTTGGTCTGCTTTTGGGCAACATAAAAATGAATACACGGTAATGAAGAAGAATAAGTATATGTATCATCATATGTATAATTTTATCTGCACATTTTTATGTATATCATACGTAATAATAATATCCTGATAGTATAAAAAATTGTAAAGAATGTAGTGCATAACATAGGCTAGTGGGATGGCTGTTTTTAGTCATTTTTAAAAAGGAATTGGTACTATAGTGTATGTCTCCATAATTAAGCATCTGATCAGTTGTCAAATTTACTTTGGCATTCTGTCTTGGCTTTGCAAGGGAAAAGTTTAAATAACTTTCATTTTGAATGTCTTCTCAGGCAAAATAACACTGTATTATGGGAAACATACTGCCCATGAATTATGGGTTGAACGGCCTTGGGATAAAAGGATGATTTTTCAGTTTTATCAACAATATGGGTTTCTGCAGAACTTGTCACTGGTTCAAGATCACATTTGTCTTCCTCTTCCTCCTGCCCACTGCTTCACACTAATGACTGTGACACAGATCATCTATGCTGAGAACTGGCAAGTTTATTGCCTACATATATCTAAGAATTGAAGTTTACATCCTTCTCAGCATCTAGTCATATCCAATTCTCGTGGAACCTCATATGTGTGAAGTGGGGTGGATAATGCTCAAATTTTACATTTTGTAGAAGTGATGGTAATAGAATAGCAATGAGTGACACAGCTTTTACATGTGATACCCAGTGGCAAGTGGACACAATGATGTGAAACAATACTGTACTAACAGTTGTAGAGCATAGTTCACAGGTTTGCCACTTGGCAACTAAGCCTCTCTGTCATTCCCACTAATTAGCCATCATTCACAATTGGCTGGTGCATAGTAACATTTTGTAAGTTAATAGTAATTACTGGTAGAGGCAAGTTATGACTATTGTACATTACAAAAACATCATGTTCCTTCCACTAAATTTGTCTCAAAAACATCATTCTGAGAATGTTGCTGGTCAGGACCAAGTATCTTGAACAACTGCTATGGGAAAACAATACTTCTAGGAACCATACATCTGATATTATACAGTGTTTATGTAGGAAATTTTTTGGTACCAGAAAAAGTGAACAATGCTTAAGGGAAAGTAAGAAGTATGGGAACAGTGAATAGAGGTTTTACTGTATATTCGTGGTAATACGGCGCATCGTATGTGCTTAGGTGTCAAGCGTGGTTTCTTGGAAGCTTGCTGATATAGCCTATAATACTGATTCTGCTGCATTTATGGTTATTTGGTCATAACTGATGCTGATTTTTATGTTATGTGCATGAAAGATAGATGTTACTTCTTGTTTTTTGCTGTAGTGCAATTCATTCCTCCAAATAATAATTGCAGTCCTATGGAAACTTAAAACTGTGTATTATCAGACGATGGGAAAACAGATTTTTTAAGCTTATGGGCTCAGCAGTTTGTGAAAACTTGAAAACAATGTTGCAGTAGTTGTAGAACTTAGAAATGATTTGTTTAAGTACTGTCCTACCATTCTCTTCAGCATCTTGATGTAAGAAGTGTAGGGGGTATACATAATACAGTATGTAAGATTACACAGTTTTTAGCTACCATGAATAATGTAGATGTGTAGGGTGCAGAGGAAGGTATTTGGACCTAAGAGGATGGAAGTAACAGGAGAGTGGAGAGACTTGCAGAGTGGGATGCTTCATGATTTTTGCTCCTTGCCAAAGATTATTCAGGTGATCAAATTAGGGAGGATGAAATGGGCATAGCATATGGCATGTATGGAGGAGAAGAGAGTGCATACACATTTCTGGTGGGGAAACCTGGAGGAAAGAAACCAGTTGGAAGACATAGCATAAATGTGCAACACTGAAGACTTCTGGCTTTATGGTGGAAACTAATCATGTAATGCAGAATTTATATAAGATAATGTTATAGTGTGGAGAATGTCAGTTCAAGTACAGAATTACAAAGTAATAACATTTTAGGCTTACCTTTTTAAGATGTTTTCCTGCTTAATAAGCCAGATTTGTTTAATTTTTCCAGAAACATCTTGAGAGATCAGTATATTCTAACAAATTCACTTTGTGGTACAACACACATGACATACATAAACTCTTACATGTTTTGGCGCCTTGGTGCCCTACTCTGTTTGTGTTGAAGACTTGTCAGTTGGATTATGGTATTTGTTCCTTTTAACAGGATTCTGTCTCCAGAAGCTCCAGTATGTCTGTAATGAACAAGTTCCTAGACCTGCCTGGTGATCTGAATAAAAGAATGCACACTTCCAAAGCCATGCAACGTGCTTCGGAAGATATTGATTTAGTACAGTTTACTGAACTGGAACTAAATTTTCAGATGGGAGGTATTTATCGGTTTAGTTTTTAATGTAACTTGAAGTGCGGTGTGAACAGAATATGAGGTCCACCACAAAAATAAAAAAAAAGACTGGCTTTGTAACTGGGGAACCAACAGTGGGAGAGAAAAAAAGGAACAGACAGTATTTGTCCTTGATGTATGTGCTCGCAGTGTGACATGTTTTATCCTGTTCACTTCACATGGTAACAGTGGATGAGTGTTTTAGTACTGATGTGTTGTTGAGCCCGGTTGGAAAATGTCTGATTCAAGAAATGAGCAGTGAGTTAATATTACGTTTCTTGTCAAACTTAAGAAATCCACAATGGAAACTTGTATATTATTGACTGAGGCTTACAGTGAAGATTGTTTGTCTTGTCCATGCGTTTTTGAAAGGCACAAACAATTTTCAGATGGCAGGAAAAGTGTGAAAGATGACTACCTAGGTCATCCATGCACGTGAGTTACCACTAACAACATTGAAGGAGGGTGAGATTTGTTTCGAAAAGACCATAGATTGGGTGTTGGAGCAATATCGGAGATGTTTAGTTTTGACAGGGATGCATTTTAACAGTGAATTGAACATGAAAAGGGTCCATGCAGAAATGGTTTCAAAAATGCTATTGGCTGAACAAAACTTCAGAAGAAATTGTGTTTGGACCATTTGCAGCACACTCAGAATGAAATGGATTTGTTGAAATTGGTAATTGTGATGAGACTTGGATATGTACCTAACCTGGAAACAAAATGACATTCATTGCATCGCAAGTCACCAAACTCTACAAGAGCAAAATAAGTTCGCACATATCATTCGAAGATCAAGGCCATGCTCAATGTTTTCTTCGATATCCAGGGTGTTGTGATGGCAGATTGGGTTCCCAGTGGCCAGACTGTCACTTGACACTATTATATTGAAAAGTTGACTAAATTGCATGAATAAGTGAAAATGAAATGGCCAGAATTGTGGAGAAATGGGGTTGATTTTCTATTAGGTCAATGTGCCATCCCATAATGGTTTATCTGTAATGCAGTTTTTAGCCAGTAAAAATATTGCTGTGCTTGCTTACCCCCATGTTCACCTGATCTTTCTCCCTGTGACTTCTTCCTTTTTACAGAAATCAAATTCATGCTCCAAACAGCCCATTTTATGTTGGGAGAAGAGGTGAGAGCAAAAATGATAGATTTCATGAACAATCTTACAGAAAATGATCTGCTCCTTTGCTTTTAACAGTGGCAGCTTCACAAGGGGACTACTTTGAGGGCAATCACAAATTATTTTTTGAGTTATTTAAATAAAAAGTTACAACATCAGTCTCATTATTTTTGTGTCCAAACTTGTAGGGCATGATTCAGCATTTTAAATACAGAGCGTTTATACAGCACCCTTGAAACACAAATTTAAACCTTGAAATTAAAGTGCAGTTGTATGGCGTTAATTTTGGATGCTTGCTCTTTTATTGTTACCTGCATGTTCCAGAGATTATTGTGCCACTGTCATTGAAATAAAAGATGTTACTTCTGACTGAATGAAATGAATGGGTCTGAAACTGATGAATTATTTGAAGTATGATTTAGGATAAAAGGAAGGCAAAATCACATTTCCTACATTTCTGTAAAAATTATTACAAAATTCTGTATCTTATAAAATTG
>Ga0209755_10004614_pt1 | contig 16182 bp, 8 predicted proteins | sample TergutCo191P1_FD_187301 | JGI IMG/M metagenome (GOLD analysis project Ga0209755, IMG submission 187301) | Cornitermes sp. P1 segment gut microbial communities from Petit-Saut dam, French Guiana - Co191P1 (SPAdes) (version 2) | ecosystem: Host-associated > Arthropoda: Insects > Digestive system >... | reverse complement strand
GGCGGGAAAAAATTCACGCATGCGCACTAAGGTTCAAGGTCGGCTCATGCAAGCGCGCTAGATTATAATCCAACAGGTGTTCGCATAAAAAAAAAAGGTCGGATACTTTTCTAACAGACCTCGTATGCAAAGAAATCTTGAAATTAAGAGCAATAACATTAATATTTTAATGAAACTGGAGAAGGCAAATTTATGTAGAAATCACAGATTTTATGTGGATTAGGCAGTTAAAATATCAGATGGACACATTACTAATGACAAAATCCAGTCACTTGAAAACCTGAAGAATTTATCCAAATATGTACAGTGACTAAAATGGTGAAAAACTGCCATCAATTCACTGTTTGAAAGATATCATGGAAACTGAACATGATTAAAGAAACTTAAAGATTGTTGGCTACCACAGAAATCTGAAGGTGAAGAAAGTTGTCTCATAATTGTACCAAAAAATTTCACTGACTCATCCCAACCATGCTGATCTACTGTTTTGATATTAAAACAATTACATTCTACACATGTATTCCTCCGAAACATACAGCCAACCAAGCATTTTATCATCACGTACAGGAATGTTAATGGCACCCCATTAACTCAAAAGAACCCAATCTTCGGCTGGATGGATAAGTGTTGCATCATGATATCATATTTTACTAAACATCGCTTTTGGTAACGAAATATTGGCTGAAAAAGAATATCTACCATCAGCCTGATTTGGTTTCAAATTATTTTTCTATGTTCCAAACACTAAACCTGTCCTTGCAATAGACTCATTTCAGGGATCTTGATATTCAGAGCAGTGTGCTACCAGTGCGAAGAAACTTTCACAAAGTGACTGCAAGTAATGTTTTTAAGCAGGCACAAATGTTGAAATGGGTGTATTAATGCTATGGCACCAAATTCAAATCCTGGTGTGATATACAGATGACCAGAATTTAATTACAGCTGCATAAGGAGGCCATTAAATTGCTGTCACCTATACCTTGACATTTGGCATTTTGCACATCACAGTGTGTAACAGGTATACCTGATGTTCAGTGCCAAAGGCTCAAGTTAGAAGGTGAACAATTTAAAAGGAAATAGACTAGCAAAATGTAACAATACTGTACTGTGCTGTATTTTTACACAGAATAAGCATGGTTATGTATCATACATAATTATTATTCATACTAACCTTCATAGGCAGCATATCCATCGCTGAGATATATAGAAGAAAGTGGAAATCTGACACAGCCTGAAGAAAACAGTCAGGGGTAAACTGCTGCATATATGAACTTAAAGCACTGAAATCCTGGATATGGCCGTCAATCATCCTAAAATTACATGAAGTCCTTAGTTTCAGTGAAAGCATTAAGGTATAATATTTTTAAACCAAGAAAACATTAGAAATATATCTTTTGTGATGAACATCCACAGGAAGAAGTATGGGAGGGGTATGTCAGGGAGGCCACTCCTACACACTTAAAAACTGTGCTGCATATAAGACAGCTGCTATGTGAGCACATAATGATTGCTGAAAAAATATGAAGTCACATTTTGTAAGGCTATCAAAAATAAACTCTCCTCACCATGTGGGCCATGGAATAATATTCCATAGTTCTTCCTGTTTTCCCTGTGTGTATCCACATTCAACAACAAGTCTAAAGAATTCAAAACTAATATAATCTTCCCTTAGCACTCAATAGATAAGTCAAAAAGAAATATGAGATGTGGAGGACCTGCTGATGACATATTTCTTCTTGAATCCATGTAATGCACAGAGTGGAAATGTGCAGTAGATCCTTTTACAAGCATGAGGCATCTGCCTTACCTGTTGAGTGCTCAAGGAAGGTGGTATCATTCTGTTATTACATATAAGCTGTTTTATGGAAATTGTGTGTGAAGATGTAAATTTCCACAGAATGGGGAGGCCATGGTGGGTTTTTATAAACACTGTGAACAACCTTTGCATTACATAAATGCAGTGAACCTCTTGATCAGGTACAAAACTAACAACTGCTCACAGTTGTTGCTTAATTATGAATAAAATATGCACATACAATTGGAAAATAAAAATTTATGAAGTGTGAAAAGTTTGGAGTGGAGGAATATAGCAAGAAACGAAAATAATATTCTGGTACAAAGGAACGTCAAAGACAAATATGAAAGTAAGACTCTGACTGTCAGTCAGACAATGGGACAGTGGCCGGTGGCAGGGGTGGGAAGCAGTGAAGCAGTAATTTCCAATTAAAAAAAAGTAGCAAAAATGCACGTATTAGCTTCACCATGTAACAAGTTCTGAATGGAGTTTCATGACAGTTTACACTGGAGAGCTTTGCTAAAATATGATGGCCAATTCCAATTTTTGATGCAATTAGACCACAAAAATCAAACTATAACTAATTATTCCTGTGGGCATTCTCTTTTGGGCTTTTTGCAACAAGTTCTTTTGCAGGCTCTTGCTGCTGTGTGCTTTTTCTTAAGTTTTATTGTGATATATTGCTGTTAGTTTCTTGTGGCTAGTTAATCATAAAAAATCCAGTTATTCTGCCAATCAGTGAGTGTACAGCGAAGCATTGGGCTCAGACCAGCAACAACCAGTGTTATCACAATATGCCTTACACAGGAATACATTGTATATCTCCATCAGTGAACTTAATGAATCCTTATGTTCATATCCAAAGTTTGATATTTACTACCATCAAAGTGTAGCAGTTAGATAAAACAATAAAAAGACCAACTTTGACCTACAGAGTTGAATCATCAACCTTAATGAACAGTCTTAATGATGTGGGAAAGGAAATCTTGAGAAAAATATATTGGCCAACAATGAGAGTGATTCCTGGAGAATAAAAATAAGTCAAGAAATTTGGAATAAATTTAAGTCACCAGATACTGTAATGGTAATTAAACTATGTAGATTGGAATGGCTTGGGCACGTTAAAGAGTGGATGGTGAAAGCACAGTAAAGAAGTTACTGGAAAGAAAATCAGGAGGAGAGAGAAAACAGGAAAACCTAGATTAAAGTGGATGGATGATACCAAATTGGACTTCGGATGTACGGGTGTGAAAAGATAGAGAACAAGAGATTTGGACAGAAGAGAATGGGCATCTGTTGTCATGAAAGTCAAGGCCAAACTTAAAAAGCTGTAGTGCTAAAGAAGAGGAAGAAAGTGTAGCAGTCAGTCTTGCAGCATCCAAACAACCCTGCCCAAAAAACAACCTCAAGATAAATACAACAATTACCCTGGATTCCCAGGCACCGTGTATGTACCAAAGATATGGTGAAGCCCATCAGAGGAGCACAGCAGACCTTGAATGCCAGCACACATCAACTGGATGATACAACTTTACATGAAAATGTACACATATGTGTTTTTGTGTGCATCTCAAGTGTAATTGGACTACACATTTATTAAAGTAAATAAGCACTGAAAAAAATCAATAGAGAAACTTGGAGCACACATTCTGTAACAAGCACACTCTTCATGTCAGTCATTTTGAGACAAGTAAAATGAGACAAATGAACATCCCAGAATTATTACGCTCTACACATATTTCCTAATTTGCTTCATTTGTGTTGATCTGCAGCATATGTGTAAGTTCTATGACTGGTACAAGGACATCTTAACAGAGATACTTATGACATCAGTTTCAAACTGGTAGTTTTTTAGTGATCAAATACATTATCCTTGGCATTTAAAGGTGAAAAACAAGCAAACATTTATCACAGAATGGATACTGTGCAGGGCATTGTGCATTTATCTGAGGATCACATCATAAATGTGTTAAGCAGCTTAGACATACAGGCACTGCAAGATGCTTCATGGATACATAAGAAATACCATGTCATCATTCCTAAGAGTACTGCAAAAGGAGAATGCCTAATTGGGTGAAACTAACAAGAAGTGGTACATAACCTCACCATGGAAACACAAACGATTCCATAATTTGTTACACGACAAGCTAGAATTCAACAGTGTACATGCATACTCAGTATCATTCAGCTGACACAAGAATCACAGTATATTCATTCTGAGACACATACAGGGCCTAGATGGTGACAGGGAAATAATTATCTTGGAAATGTTACAAGTGATAACTCACTTCCAGCTTGAAATCATATAAGCTAGCAAAACATGGTGTAATCCTTCACGGATAAAGCTAATTATAAATAAAGTAGTTATGTCTCAATAATACCATAATATGGCAGAACACACATCACAGCAACACTAAAAATCCACGTTTTATTCACCAGCGCCTAATATTTGACTGGGTATATGGTATAAGTTGTGACATAACTGCTACAAGAATCATAGGTCCAGACTATTTTATGCCACAGTTAATAAGTGGTAAATGAACAAATAAACAAAAGATTTATGTCTGGAGAATTAATCAATGAAGAAAAGATTTACATACCATAGGACAATGCACTACCAAAAACCACAGGTAACTGAATGTGGGCCCTATGGATTTTTTCTGAAAAGGGGTACAACTATAATGTTCCCTTAATTCAAATTATAATTATGTATTCCAACTAGAATGTTTTAAATATGGAGTTCTTCAAGGATTAATATTTGGTACACACACACAATGACCTGTCCTAAGCCATCAATTCTCAGTCCATCCCTCTTCTGACAATACCACATCACTTCACATCCAGACACTGATTACTTTCATATGTGCATGAATAATGTGTCTGCTACCTTGAACAAACAAACTTACACTGAAATATCTGACAAAGAAAACATCATAAAACAATATATTAAGTAGGGAAAACTACAATGTTTGACATACAAACTGGCAATAATATAGAAAAAAATACACATTGAATATAGTGCTTTAAAGTAACTTCTATTCTATTCTTACGCTTAGTTATGAGGACACTCACATGACTTATAATAGATGCTTTACACAATGTTCAAATCAATTTACTTTGCATATTTTATTTTCACTGTGATGTACGATGTTTTCTGAGAAATTCATTAAATAACAAAACATACTTCACATCAAAAAGAGGATCATTAGATATGTGGTGACACTAATAAGAGAGACTTGCACAAAACTGTACTTTGTCAATGACACTCTGCTGCTGTGTTAGCTGACACCACAGTACCACATTGCAACCACGCCAAAAACTAGCCAGTCATTGCACTCCACATTGAGTCAAAAAAATTGTTTAATTACACCCTAAGTACAGCCTCCAAACAGAGAAAATATGACTGGTGTGCAGTCCATTATACTGCACTCCACACTAAAAACTGCCAAAAATATGTTTATTATGAACTTAAGGTTCGTAGAACGTTCCAACATTTCTGATGTAAAAGAAACGCTCCTTGCATTCAGTAACTGCAAACTGTCTGGTATGCTAGAAAGGAAACATTCCTTGTAATTAATTACAGGCTTTAAAGTAGTTACCATGGTACAATTTGTGATGTAAAGGGAACAATTTATTTGACCTGCACAGTTGATGCCTAACTTTATTGATTTTGTATACAACTGGTTGTTTTACCACGCTTTACTGGGCTGAAATTAGTTTCTAAACTGCACATTTATCCTGTAGATTAATAAAATTCTATCAAGACCCATTCATCAGAATAATGAATCTTGTACCACTGTCATGCTGTAATTTTACACAAGGTAGATAAAAATAACTGTGGACACGTTTACCTGTTCTCTACTGGGAACGGTCGTGTATTCACATCTGCGTGAAACGTGAACAGTGGAGTGAGAGGTGTAGATGCCGGAATATCAACAAGCAAATACTCAACAGGTAGGGGCCTGGCTAACCTAGGGACTTCGTTACCATAGCCGTCTTTTTCCTGAAACAAATGTAATAAAATTTGTTTTATTCGGCACACAATTTAACAGTGAATTCTAACACTACGAAAACCAGTTTTTACTAGTATTATAAATAGCGACGTCAATAATATTCAAACGTTTCGAAAAACCGCGGTTCAATCCACTGGCTAAGATGGCGTCTGCGCGACATTACTATTAATGCGCGGACAGATGGCGCAGGTTCCGCAAACTAACATTGTCCGCCATGCCAAATGGTTCAGTGTTCACATCATGATGTGGCATAATGTTGTAAGTTAGTGCCGTACAAAAGCCGGCAACGGCAGTTTTTCGTTATGTAAAATACAAATGCCGCTTCCTCGTTAATCGACAATTTCGTATAATCGTACAGACGCACCGGTACGTGCGTTTACGTCGCCGTAGCTCGTTCGCTACATTACGTATTTTCATCGTACCGACTTTTGTTTTTTTCGCTGTAGCAACAACGCGATAAACACGGTAAGCAATCGACTTTAACTGTTTGAGATTATTATTAACAGTACGCTCTTCAGTATGAGTTAACAGTAAACATTTGATACACATCTATTGCTTTCACAACAACTGTGGGCATTTGGTGTTCTGCAAATGAGTGCCGCACAAGTTTTAGAGTCGGTGAAGAACGAAAGTTCTATTTCTTGTGTCACTGGCGGGACTTCCTACAGCAGAATGCTTTGAAATGACTTCAGAGGAACGTTAGTTTCATGTCCCAGTCAGCATCTGGGCCGAAATATAGGGCTTATATGACTGTCATGAGACTTTGCTATGACTGGAAAATGTGAGGATCTCTTAGGAATAGGTAGTGTAGTATGTTTATAGTTGAACGTTAAAGTTATACTGTAAGTAATTAGCATGTAAAGGGTGTCAGAATGTGCACATAAATGAATGTTCACTAGTTGCTTTATGGTATAGGTAGAAAACACCAAGTATGGGGATCAGTACTTGTTAAATGTGTAATAAACCAACTTTACAGATGATGGAACCAGGAGTACTACCAGAACTCGAGGAGTTGACCCTCTGTAGTTTTTGTAAGCAGAAGTTCAATGACTCGGATCTCTGCCCGAAGTTCCTAAGTTGCAAGCACTACTTCTGTCTCAAGTGTATCCAAACTGCACTAATGAAAGGTCGAGAATTGTACTGTGTTCACTGCTGGAAGCGTACTGAGCTTGGTGAACAAGGAGCAGATACTCTACAAACATACAGTGCAGTGCTAACTCTAGCAAAGCACTTTACAACCCTGAAGATTGGTCCAGGAGCAGGTGGAGGCAACAAACCTCCAGATAAAGACCGCAAGGTAGATAACATTCAGACTTAATGAACATATTCCTATTACATTTAGTATGTAGTAAATACTAGTTTATTTGAGCATGTGTACAGAACCAGGTCCTACTGCACTTCCATTTTTACCATTTTATAGCAACTGTTTGTACCTTGAACATTAACAGAGAACTGAAAATTTATAAATGATTTTGATTTTCAAGATTTTTTTTTTTTGTGGTGAACTAAACATAAGTGATATAAGATACAAAGTTTTCATGGCAGTGAAGAGTTACATTGTGTTTTTCTGGGGTATGACTCTCTATGACATTTCAGAGGTACATAATGCTGCCTCCCATTCCACCTGGCAGATAAAGGCAGTATGTTCTTCATCAACTCTGGTAGTTGCGTATCACAGTACATGGCGCCTTAACCCAGAAAACCATAATACCAACAGGAATGAGTTGGAAATAATATCTAGCATGTTAAGAAAATTGCTTTTTGACATGGCTGAGTAGCAATGAAATGCATGAAGCCAAGAATTATGGCTGTTACTGTCCAGAAGCTTAAAAAACTGTACCTTCTTGTGTAAATTAACACTCATGAGGAAGAAATGATTGGTTTTATTGCTGCAAACAGTTTTCTTAGGGGTGATTCCATTTAACAGCCCAACTGTGTGAACAGTTAGTAGTTAAGTTATTTAGTGACAGGACTACAATTAAGAAACATTGTGATATTTTAACCATTTCAATGAGACCAGGCAGTAACCCCTCAACTGACATGGGGAATACATTCCTTAGGAGTGGCACATTTTGTGAATCCACATTGAACAAACTTAGATATTGTGTGGTGGAGCCATGGAAATGCAGCTGCAGAAAGTAACAAATACTGAACAGTAAAGTACTATATATACTGTAATGATATTTAGTTATAAATGTGCAGTTTGGTGAGCTATGGAGTTAAAAGTTGTAGGATGACAGTTCAGCTAAAAATTTACACTGATGTATATACTGAGTAAAATAAGATTAAGTTGGTTACACAAATATATATATATATGCAAAAGCTAAACCATATATAGCTTTTTATATGCAATGGTAGTTTTCATGTGCTATACAATGTGTTTGGAAGACTGCATATAATCAAACTTTCTGCATCTGGCAAACCACTGTTCACGTTGTGTTCATATGTATACTTCAGCCCATATTGGAGGAGGGTTTACTGTATGTTATTAATGCATTTAGGTGTATTCATATGATTTTTTGTAGTTGTGACATTATTATTTCATAAAAGGTACATGTAAAGCCATCTCGTGTGTTAATGCACTGTCCCTTAACTGGGAAGTGGAGGATAGGTTGTCACCATTGCACTCTGGTGACCCTTCCCATCCTTCCTTCTGGGAAAGAGTTAAACAAAACCCACTTGAGGTGTGTGAATGTGTCACACACTTAGGTGGCTGCAATAAGAAGTGGAATTTGTAACTGGATACATTTCAGTTGGTGGTCATGTTAATAATAAACTGGAGAAACTCCTAATGCCTGTGCTGGGAGTAATATTCCAGCTGTCCAGTCCACAGCGGTTCAGTTTGCTGACTACACGAAATTAGTTTTTGCTGTTCTCAGATGTTAAACAGCAGAGATTGGTAGTTATTTACCATTGCTTCAGGACAACCTGTTGGTCCCCCCTTCAAGGGTCAAATGCAGTCCAAAGACGATGGGATCAATAGGTTGTCCCGAAACATTGGTAACTAAGTACCAGTCTGTGCTGTGTGACATCTCAAAAGAGCGATGGTCTCATTTACACCACAGAGGAAGCTTGAAATCACACATGCACTGTTATTACTGTTTCAAAGTATTTGAAGAATTTCATGTTTGTTCCAATAGTGTTCATACTGTTAGGAGACAATAATTTAGGACAAAATGTATGCAAATACACCAAGTTCACCTGGTGGACTTCAACTCCAGGTGGTTTAATTGACTTTTGCAGTATTTCTGACCATAAGAATGCCCATAGGTTTTAGGTGTGCTGGAGAAAGACATAGGATGTATGCTCAGATGTTCAAACCTGCATGTAATGTTAACTTCACAAACATGTATGGAGTTCCATGCTGAATGGAAGACATCCTGTTGTGTTTATATATTTAGTTAACTAGGAAATAACTATCGAAAATAACTATACATTTGTTATATAACACTAAGCTACACATACATATTTTGATCTTAACAGACCATCCTGATGATGGCCTGTTAAGACCAAAACGTGCATGTGTAGCTTAGTGTTAACATAATAAATGTATAGTTGTGTATAATGGTGATTTACAAAGTGTTTAAATAACTGTGCATTCTTAACCCCAGATGCTCTGCTTCATGCCTTGGCTGTTTGTTGTACCTCTGTAAAGGGCTGCTGCTACCCGCTGTAAAGGAAGTGGGGTGAGCCATAGAGCTTCTGTGGATGTGGTAAAGAATAGAAAAGTAAAAATGTCTGTCACATACTGGGAATCAAGACCTGGTTGACCGTCCCATACCTCCCATACCTTAGACATTATACTGAATTTCTCTGGCTCTTCCCTCCCCTATTATTATACTTTAACACTCTGGCATGTAATGTCAAGTATACTCATCACACACCGATAAGCTCAAAAGTGCCTAGCCTCAGGTTAAGGTAATGGCACTTAATGGCCTTCCCTATGTGGCTGTCATTAAATTCCTGTCTTCTGCAGCTCACAGTAGGCATTTAACTCTGACACTAAAGGGTTAAATATACAAAGGAATTGTGATGACTAAAATGTACACTAAGCTAGGCAATACAAATTTTCAGGTTACCTGGCAGGAATTATTCACATTGTGGTCTTCTGGGTTGTGACATGCAGAAGTCTTATACATGGATATTAGTGTTTCCAGGCAGGATGTTCCTCCAAAACACTGGTATCCATCTGGACTGTGTGGTGTCACAAGTGTCAAAAAACCACATTCTGAAAGCTAAGCAGTGTTTTGGAACCACTCAGGAAGTAGTACAAACCACTACTACTTGCAGTCTCCTATATCAGGGACACATGTCTCATTTGCAGGCAACAGTAATGAGATATCAGAATGGATAGGGGTAATTATACCTGTAAAATCATCTCTGAGTATCTGAACTAACTAAGCCAACTCCATGGAGCAGAGTCCTGAGAAGCTAACATGTCTGCAGCTACTCAAGAAACTCCCTGCACTTTATAGAACCCAGAGGTTCATTAGCACATTCACAAGAGCCCACTACCTGTCCCTATCCTGAGGTAGATCAATCCTACTGTCTAGGTCTTCGAAGTGATCTCTTTCTCCCAGGTTTCTGCATGAAAACCCTGTATGCACCTCTCCCATATGTACTACATGCCCTGACCATCTCATTCTTCTTGATTTGATCACCTGTATAATATTTGGGTAGGAATACACATTACAAAGCTCTTCCTTATGTAGTCATCTTCATTCCTCTGTTCTCCAAGTGTCTGAAACATTCTTCATCCCAATCAGAACTTTGAGTAAACTCTTTAAAAAACTGGAAGGAATTGGTGCTGAATAGGGAGGCTTGGAATGACCTGGTGAGAAAAGCCAAAACCCACAAAGGGTTGTAAAGCTATTGGAAGAAGGAGGAGGAGAAGAAGAAATAGAAGATGATGATAATAATAATAATAATAATAATTTTGTTAGCTGTGAATATGAACAACCAGAGGTTAACCAGTTTCCCCAAAATTTAGGAGCTGCCTCAAACTTTTGGTGCCAGAAGTGTGACATGAAACAAGTCCCATACTAAGGACCCACAATTCTGGAGCTATCTGCAAAGCTCCCTATTATGTCACTTCCTGTTCAGTGCACACTTTTTTATATGTGGCTTAAAAAAAGGGATAACTATCCTGAAAATGTTAGGCACCATCATACAAAATTTAGTTGTTTGAGACTTACGCATGACGGTGAACAACCATAACAAAGGTAGTCAGTGAACCATGGAGTTCTCCAGTTTCATACTTGCATGGAGCTGCACAAACCACTGCAAGTGGATTTGAAAAATTCTACATATGTGGGCAGGACAGCTGCTATTCATGTGTATTATGAACTAGTGTACTGAAAATAAGAGTTTGTGAGATATAAGCAGAAGGCAGAATGCCACCTACCAGGAAATAAACATACAAACTAACGTGTTGATATAAATTTTTTAAAATCCATCTGTACATAATTGTACAAAATAAATGCCACTACACTACAGTCTTCCTTTTATCATGCTACTGAGCATCTTTATTGCACGAGGAGCCTGCATATGCCAGGACATCCTGTGACAACTATAATGCTCAGGACAGTGATGAAGAAACACACATTTTAGCTGTATATTTGTATATATAATGTGAAAGCATCAGAATGTCTACTTTAGTAGTAACAGTGTTACATTCATGCTACCAAAACAGTGACTGAGATGACCTGATCAATCATTACCATTGGTATCTATGATGGCAAATGTATTATTCATCTAATACTACTGCTGCTGCTGCTGCTTATCAGAACACCCATTGTATAATAATTCAGCAGAAACTGTGGAATAAACTTGACTACCCATTTGCAGTTGTAAGATTATGAAGATTTCTCTGCAGAACAGATATTTATTCTAAATATATATTCATGTAAACCAAATTTTTATAATCACAGTTTATGTGTGGGGTGCAAGGGTCAGAACTGGGATTGATACTACAGCAATATTAAAGAGAGGGATAACTTGTGGACCAGTTTTAATGATACTGATTAGAGTTAAATGAACTTTCCATACTTCAGCACTGTGTGAACAGAAACTTGTGAGCAGTTACGTCAGTGTAAGGGATTGAAAGGGTCACTTTTCGTTCATTTTAAGATGCAGTCAGTATCAAGGGATATGCTTAACCCTTAGCCGCCGGAATTAATTCTTTTTCGCTGGATTTAAGTCCCCCCGCCCCTTACCACTTTAGTGGCCGTTCGGCTATTTAAAGGGCTCACTGCGCGACATATATATATGTCATTCAGCGGCTAAGGGTTAAGCAGAATCTGCTACACCAAACTGCTCAGTTATTAGCACATCTTCACTTGGAATGGGAAGTATTTGAGGTTAACTGTAATTACAAGATTTTGAGTGTATTCATAATAATCCATGGCCAAATGGTATAAGAACATTCACTACCATACGATTACTGTAGAACCTGTATATTGATAACCCTACTACATCACTCCAAAGATTCACTGTATTTCCCAAATATCATGAAACTGATTTATTTAAACACCATATGGATATCAGCCACACTATTTCAGAACTAAACACAACAGTACACAAAAAAAAAAATTGTGGAAAACTGCTCCACAAGTATCTACAATGGTACATATTGTTTCTTCTGTCACACTAGTTGTGGCTGTGAAAACTTAGCATAATTGAGCATGCACTAGGACAAGAAAAGTATAAAACAGTGTAAAAGTGTGATAATATCCTGATGGGAAAAATGGTGAACTGCTGTTCTGAACATACACTGGTGGGGTGTAACCATTTTTTACGAGAATTTCCTAGGATCCTAATGGAAATATTTGTTTTGAACTTGTTAATATTGGACTGACAGGAAATGTAGGTACAGTGATGGTATATTCCGGAACGTTGTAGTTATAACATGTGTAACCTTTCTTGCTTGTGAGTTGAGGTTTACAACAGTACTGATGAAGATACACATTTTCTGGCATGTTGTGCTGTATCAACTGGTAAATAGTTGCTGATATCTTCAAGGTCAAAAGATTCATTAAGCCCCAGAAGACAGAGGCATTATATTCCTTTGAAACATCGGTAACTACAAGTCGACAGGGTAACATCCCAGAAAACATGGATCTTCAACATTATTTTCTCTAGTTGAAGAAATGTTAGCTGCTATGACCTGACACTAATGCTGCGAAAATACTCAAGTTCTGTTAACCAATACCATGTTGATGGGAGAATTATATAATGCCAAATGGGAAGTGTTATTAATAATAAGGCTCAAAAACACTGCACACTAGATGCATGCCATGTTCGTGCTATGTGCGTGTGTATTTACTGTGCAGTATAGACTAGACACTGCTGTGTTTCTGAACTCGTTTTGTGCTGCTCTTCACAAAAATCACATTACAAAGCAGTTTTTGACCTCACCCACAACAGGTTATGGGCCCAGGTACATGAGAATTTGGTCAGAAACAGTGCTGTGAAATAGTAAATGTATTAGTGATTGTGCCAGGAATGTGAAGTGACAAAATTAACCACAGCATGTATACTACCAGTGATTTCAAAGTGCAGATTGAAACATTCGAAGGTCGTGACAGTTGACCTAAATGGAAATGGCAGATTTTAATGCTTCTGCATGTCCATTGCCTAGAAGGCATCTTTTTATTCTTTTTATTCTCGCCCTGTCCTGCCTGCAGATGCTCAGCCTAAGCAGAAAAAGGAACTCGCCGAGTGGCAACAGGGTAATGCCAAAGCTGCAAGCATTATTGCATGCACGCTAAGCAAGTATGTTGCAGAGCGCATGTTGATGACTTGCACCAGTGCTAAGGACATTTGGGACAAGCAATGTGCACAGTTTGAGCGCAGTAGTACACAGCAGCTTAATCTGCTTATGGAGGCGTTCTTCCAAGCACAACATGACTGCAAGGAGGACATTAGCATGCATGTTGCTAAACTGCAAAAACTGTTTCTCAACCTAAACGACGAATTGGCGCAGCACAGTGAAAATACATTGTCTGAACATATGCTGATAGGACGAATTTTGTCCACACTTGGAAAGGAATACGACAATTTCAAGGTTCTTTGGGATACAATTCCTACTAGCACACAAACGATGAATTTCCTTATTGAGAAGCTCTGTGCATTTGAGTTGCAAGCTGGCACATTGGCATCGGCTGACACTACGGCATTCACTGGACACAAAAATGACAAGAGGAAGCTGAATTCTATGAAGGTGAATTCCAGTAAATCCATGAAAAGAGGAGCTGACTGCACAAAAAGAAATTTCCTTGCAACAAGTAGAAACAACTTGATTAATGGGCTGCGGAGTGTCCTCAAAAGCAGCAGCATGCAAGGGACAGAGGCGGTAAATCAGCTGCAAAGAAGAATGCTGATGTGTTGCCAGTGCATGTAATGGGGGCTTCAAGAGCAAGCATTGTTGGATGCGGACAGCTGGTACTGTGATAGCTGTGCGACACGGCACATTACGCAAAACAAACATAATTTTGTGTCTTACACAAAATTTGCCAATCCTGAAACGACTGTGCTTGGCAAGAAAAATGTGCTGATGCAAGGATATGGTGAAGGTATGATAAACATCCATATGTTTCACAACGGCATGTGGTATGACGCAACACTGAAAAATGTTTGGTACGTGCTAGATGCAAGCGCACATCTATTCTCCATCGAGGCAGGTGCCCAAAATGGCTACAGCACAACCTTGAATGAAAAAGAAGTTGTTATTTGCGGAGGTGATGGAAATGTTGCAGCACTGGGTAAGCTCATAACCTCTATATATTGGCAATTCGGGTGTGTATTCCACAACACGTTGCAGAGAGTCCACCGGGCAAAGCAAGCAGAAACATTGGAAGTATGGCATGAACGTGGTCATCAAAATAAGCGCCATGTTATGAAAGTGCTCAAACAACATCGTATTAAAAAAAAGTGGAAGCAAACAAAGAATTTTCTGATGGTTATGCTTTAGGAAGAGCACGTTGAAAGAGCTTCGGAACTCAGAAGAGTCGACCAAGCATAGTTGGAAAACAGATTAACGCAGATGTGTGTGATCCAATGACAGAAAGGTCAGTGGGTGGTGTCCACTATTATGTCTGTTTCAAAGATGATTACTCAAAATTTCGTCATGTGTTCTTCATCATCACAAAAGGTCAGGTGGCAGGCTGTCTGTAAAGATTTCTGAAATCAATAAAGACTGCTGGACATGTCACAAAAGTTCTGCTGTCAGACGGTGGCAAGGAATTCAACTGTAAAGCTGCACAGAAAGTGTAGGAAGAGCATGGTATTATGCACCCACTCACCATGCCATACACTCCCGAACAGAATGGTGCAGCAGAGCAAGAAAATCGTACGACTGTGGAAAGCGCTTGCTCTGTGCTTCACACCAGTGGTTTGCTGAAAAAACCGTGGGCTGAAGCCTATAATACTGTGGTATACATACTCAACTATACTGGACCTACACCAGTGGAAGGTAAGACGTCTTTGGAACTGTGGACTGGATCGTATGCAACTCTTGGACACTTGTTTGTTTTTGGGACAGAATGTTACGTGCACATTCCCAAACAGAAAGGGCACAAGTGGGACCAGAAGAGTAAGTTGGGTCTATCGGTCAGATATATAGGTGAAAAGGGTGGCTTTCGAATTTGGCTACCTAACAAATGGAAGATCTTGTTCAGTCATGATGTCCTCTTTAAGCCAAAAGTTGTATGCAATTTGTGTAATGACATGACCAAAACCGAAAGCATGTGCCCCACACTCCATGTAGCTCCAACTGAAGAAATTCAGGTATTACAAAACTACGAAAGTGACGATGGAAATACTGCGTCGACTTCTGGAGGAAGTAATAGTTCAAATTCAGAAGGGTATATTCAAGACTGCAAGAGTGTATGTGAAAAGAAACAGCCAAATTGGATGACTAGTGGTGAATTCATTTACCTAATTGCTGATAATCAAGGAGACTACTATTTGAGCCCAGTCTCATACATTGGAGCAATGCAGTCAAACGAACAGAAGCAATGGAGAAGCTGGATTGAAGAACAGCACAGCTGATCCTTGTTTTTTTATTGCATGCATAAAGACAGTTTTCTCTATATTGCAATTTTTTAGGGCTACTGCAAGAGGAATTTAAAATTACAATTGGCTCGCTTTAGAACTTCCTCCAAGAAGAATGAGATGGGCTGGGCATGTGGCGCGTATGGGTGAGGAGAGGGGGGTGTATAGGGTCTTGGTGGGGAAACCGGAGGGAAAGAGACCACTGGGGAGACCTAGGCGTAGGTGGGTGGATAATATTAGGATGGATTTCCAGGAGGTGGGATGTGGGCATGTGGACTGGATCGGGCTGGCCCAAGATAGGGACAGGTGGCGGACGCTTGT
>Ga0209755_10004613_pt1 | contig 16190 bp, 13 predicted proteins | sample TergutCo191P1_FD_187301 | JGI IMG/M metagenome (GOLD analysis project Ga0209755, IMG submission 187301) | Cornitermes sp. P1 segment gut microbial communities from Petit-Saut dam, French Guiana - Co191P1 (SPAdes) (version 2) | ecosystem: Host-associated > Arthropoda: Insects > Digestive system... | reverse complement strand
TACAGTGCAAAATTCTGTAAAAACCTAATATTCCCCGATGAAACGCGGGGGGGGGGTATTCCTTCCATGTTCGGTAGCAACTACCTTGACAGAAAGTAAATATTTCGATTTGCCCAAAAATGAAAAATTACACCTGGATGACTATAAAACATCCGATGAGCTTAAAGAAGCACTACGGGAACTATATCTATTAAATTACACCGAAGCATGTAATTTCTGCACATTCTTCGCAGATGACCGCAAATTGATTGATGCGGGTGAGCAGTTAGACGGTACATTCAGAAACTCGGAATATACAGTGGTAAAGAGAAGTGTTTTGCAAGATAAAGATTCATATATCCGCGCTTTAGAAGATGCAAAGGAATACCACATAGCACAAAGCAAGGCTTGGCAAAAAGAAGTAGAAAAACTAAAACAAAACCCAACCAAAAATAATATTTTAAGTAAACTAAAAAGAAGGTTTTAAGATGAAAATTTACAATGACCTAATCGAAACCAAACGCAACCTATCCGTAATAGGACTGGGCTACGTCGGTATGCCGTTGGCTGTTGCCTTTGCAAACAAGCTAAACGTCATCGGCTTCGACACCAATCAATCAAAAATCGATTTGTACAAAAGCGGCATAGACCCAACGGGCGAGGTCGGAAACGAAGCTGTGAAAAACGCTAGCGTAAGCTTCACCACCGACGAAAAAGACCTGCGCAACGCCAATTTTCATATAGTGGCGGTTCCTACCCCAATAAATCACGACAAAACACCGAACCTTGCCCCGGTAGAACAAGCCAGCACCCTGCTCGGCAGAAACCTGACTAAGGGTTCGTATGTTGTTTTCGAATCCACCGTATACCCCGGGGTCACAGAAGATATTTGCGTACCGATACTTGAAAAAGAATCAGGACTGAAATGCGGTACTGACTTCAAAGTCGGATATTCACCGGAAAGAATCAACCCCGGCGACAAGGTGAACACCCTGGAAAAAATCGTAAAAATAGTCTCCGGCATGGACACAGAATCCCTGGAAGAAATCTCTGCCGTATACGAACTGGTAATAAGCGCAGGCGTACACAAAGCTTCTTCAATCAAAGTCGCCGAAGCAGCAAAGGTAATGGAAAACAGCCAACGCGATATAAACATCGCTTTTGTAAACGAAATGGCAATGGCATTCGAAAAAATGGGCATCGATACCTTGGACGTAATCAGCGCCATGAATACAAAGTGGAACGCGCTCGGTTTCAGACCCGGGCTAGTCGGCGGTCACTGCATTGGGGTTGACCCCTACTACTTCATATACGAAGCAGAAAAACTCGGATTCCATTCCCAAATAATAACCGCAGGGCGCAAAATCAACGACGGCATGAGCGAATTTGTAGTAGACGCGGTTATCAAAAAGCTGATTTTAGCAAAAAAGACAGTCGCCACCGCAAAGGTAGCCATGTTCGGCATCACCTTCAAGGAAAATTGCCCTGACCCCAGAAATTCCAAAGCAGTAGACATAGTCACCCTCTTACGGGAATACGGCATAGAAACCATAGTAGTTGACCCGGTAGCAGACAGAGAAGACGTGCTTAACGAATACGGCATCACAATCAGCGAAACGGACGATATGAAAAATCTGGATTGTATCATCTTCGCGGTAGCGCACGACATCTTCGCAGAAATAACCCCCCAAAGCGCCAAACGCTTCTTCGGCGGACAGAATGATAACAATGTCGTCATTGACGTAAAGGGGATGTTTGACAAAACCGACTTCGAAGAAAACGGCTACAGCTATTGGAGACTTTAAGCATGACGGAAGAAAAATATAAAATCTCAATTATTCTGCCTGTATATAACGTAGAGCCGTATTTAGAAAGAGCAATGGACTCTATTCTAAACCAAACCATCGGTTTTGAGTCTTTACAAGTAATTTTTGCAAACGACTGCTCATCCGACGGCTCCGGCGGAATCATAGACGGTTACGCCTCAAAATATAAAAATGTATCAGCTCTGCACTTAAAAGAAAACAGCGGCGCCGCAGGATTACCGCGTAATATCGCCATGGAAAAAGCAACAGCCGGCTACATCATGTTCCTAGACCCGGACGACACACTTTACCCGGGGGCATGTGAAGCTATGCACAGCACAATAGAGAAAACGGGAGCTGACTTAGCAGGCGGTTACTACTCAATGACCGGCGAAAACGGTAAATTAATCCACGAAAAAGCTCCGGCATACGAACCGCTTCAAGAAGGGCTGCATAAAATCCCCCAAATGCTAGAAACAGCCATCAAACTGATGTCGTTCAGCACAAAAATATATAAGCGCTCGGTTATCGAAAAGAATAATGTAAGTTTTCCACCAGGCATACCGGGACAAGATACAGTGTTCTACTGCAATTACCTGTTGGTTTCAGAAAACATGGCCTACACAAACGAGCCTGTGTTTGACTATAAGATAAGGTCAACATCAATCTCAAACAGCCTGACAAGCAAGTTCTTCCTAAACATCAGCAGCTGTTACCGTATCTGTGAAGAACTGTTCCGTAAATATGAAAAGGAAAAATACTTCCGATTTGTAATAGATAAAGCACTTGAATACTATTTCACACGTTTACTTGACTCTGATTTAAGCAAAGACGAGCTAGACAAAATTTTTGAAGAATGGAAATGGATTTGTGATTGTTACTGTAAACACAATATAACCGTTTTATCGGAATACTCGAATACGCTATTCTGCTTTTTGAAAAACGGCAGGAATGAAGATGTTTTCGAAGTGTATAACAGTCTGAAATCAATAAGGAAATACACGCAGGACTTGACGGAAGCAAAAGAGTATTTAAGCGGCCAAGTTGATAATTTGGAAAAAGCCCTAAGTGACGTAAAAGACGCCCGGGACTACTTTAACAGGATTTACCACGAAGCATATGAAATACCGATTCATAAATGGCTGCTGAGAAAAATCCGTAAGACCTATAAGCACTAGAAAGGAGCCTAACTACGGCATGTCCTTCACTCTATCAGATATTAGCGATTTCCACCCGCCCAAGCAGAGGAACTACGAGTCACTGCCCCGGGCAGTTCAAGATAATAAGACACATATTTTGCTGCTGCTGCCTTTTATAATAGTGGGCGGTGCCGATATGTTCAATCTTGAATTGGTCAAACGCATAAACCGTGATAAGTATAAATTCAGCGTTTTTACAACTGTATGCAGACAGAACGAAAGTGAATGGACACAGATACTAAAAGATAATTGCTTTAATTTTACCGCACTGCAAGAAACCATGCCTGCAAGCGACTGGCCTAGCTTTATAAGCCATTATATAGAGACTCAAAATGTAGATGCATTATGGAATTTCAACAGCTTTTTCGGCTACTATCTGCTGCCGTGGCTGCGTGTTAGGTTTGAAAATCTGGCGCTTGCCGATTGTATTCACGTTTACTCCCCCTATTGGAGAAACGGCGGGTACGCCAGGCTCTCTGCCGCTTTTCAGGAAGTTTCTGACCTTACGATTACCTCCAACCAACTGACTCTGGATGCAATAATAAAAAGTTGCAATATGAAACAGGAACATTGTAAGGCTTTTCATATCGGTACCGATACAGAGTTTTTCGACCCCGACAAGGTGCCGTTTGGGACAATACGAGACAAATACGCAATTGAACACAGCCGCCCGTTAATATTATTCCTGTGTCGGCTAAGCCCGGAAAAGCGTCCGCTGCTAATGCTAAAAGCAGCAGCCAAGCTTATCGAAAAGCGCCCGGATGTCTGCTTTCTGATTGTGGGCGACGGCGAAATGCGGGAGAGGATTGAGGAAGAACGGAAAATCCTTAAACTGGAAAACCATGTCATATTGGCAGGCAGCCAAGAAGATGTGCGCCCCTGCTATAAAGACTCGGACTTGTTGCTCATTTGCTCTCTAAAGGAAGGCATAACACAAACAACTTTTGAAGCAATGTCCATGGGCTTGCCGATAGTAAGCGCCGATGTAGGGGGACAGTCCGAACTTGTGAACGATGATACAGGAAAACTGGTTCCCTGCCTGCAAGATGAAACGGATTTGTACGGCACAGATTACAAGACAGAAGAAATCGAAAGTTATGTAAACGCCCTTCTCGGCTTGCTTGATAATCTCGAAAATATGAAGGAAATGGGCAAAAGAAACCGCCGGATAATCACACAGAAATATACAATAGACCACGCAGTACGCAATTTCGAATCTTTTACAGATGAAATACTAAACGAAGATAAGTATCTCGGACAGAGACGAAATGTTTATAATCAGCTGAAAAAATTTCCGTTATTATGCGAAGAAATCATAATATTGTATGTTGCTTACGAAAAAGAAATGCAGCTTGTTATAGAAATGAGCAGTGCCAGACAGTCACTCCAAAACCTTGAAACTGTTGAAGAATCAAACGAACACCTGTTAGCTATGATGAATTGGTACGCGAATTTCTTAACGAAAACGATTATCGGCAAACTATGCTGGAAAATTATGCGGGCAGCGTACAGACTGCTTCGGCGGAAGAAAGAGGTTAGCTGATAAATGGGTGTTCTTATATCGATAATCGTCCCCGTATATAACACGGAAAGATACCTAGAGCAATGCTTGGATTCTCTGCTTGCGCAGACGTTCCAAGATATTGAGATTATCATCGTTGATGACGAATCGACCGATTCTTCTGCCGAAATCGCACTAAGATACGAGCAGGCTAACCCCAACAAGGTCAAAGTTTACAGCAAGGAAAACGGCGGCGCAGGAACTGCAAGAAATTATGGATTCGAACGCTCAAAAGGTGAGTATGTCTGCTTTATAGATTCAGATGATTATGTAAGCCCGGCTATGTTCGAAGAACTCTATAGAGCGGCTGACAGCGGCGGGTGCGACATGGTGATGTGCGGGTACCGCGCCATAGATAATAGTGACGGGAGTACAGTATATACTTTCTCATTCCCAAGGGATATTGATTTTAATAATGTAGGTGAAGTTGTTAAACAATCGGTAGAAAAAATACCCACCGCGCCCTGGAATAAGCTGATGTCGAAATCATTGGCGGCGGTAATACCGTTTAGCGATACGTATTATGAAGACTTGGCTACCACGCCAATATACACCTCGTATTCAAAAAAGATTGGAATTGTCGATAAGCCTCTATGTTATTACCGCGTTAATCGGGAAGGTTCATATGTTGACAGAGATAAAAGAGGATTGCGGGCTTTTACAGGCATAAAGTATGCATGGGGACGGCTGCTAGACGAAGTAAACCCCATATATAAAGACCAAATGGTGCGTGCAGTTTACGTACATGTGTGGGCTGTAATTCAAAACTATACAGCGTTCATTGATGAAGCACTGGAGTTTCTGGACGAACACAGAGAATTATTCTTGGCTAACCAATATGTAAAAGAATATGTCCAAAACGAGCATGGGCCTGATTTGTTTTCGGTTAAATTTATCCCAAGAACTATTCATTATATACGGTTCGGCTCGGAGCCGCTGACTGAAATACAAGAAAAATGCATAGCGTCATGGGAACAGAAAGCACCCAATTACAAAATTGTCGCTTGGAATGAAAGCAACTGTGATGTAAAAGAAAATACAGAATTGCTCCCGTTTAAGATACTGGCGGAGCATGGCGGGTTTTATCTCAGCACCGACACGGAGCTGCACCTGCCGATTGACTTTTTGCGGTTTCACCATGCTTTTTATGCCTTTGAAACCAAAAGAAAAATAAATATCGGAATCATGGGAGCTATACCCAACTGCCCTTCTTCTCTGAAAATATTAGAAAGTTTCAGAGCTGATGATAGTAGCCCTGCCGGAACACATGTAGTTAAATCTTTACGCTCCATGGGACTTGGGTTAGACGGAAATATGCAGCTGCTGGCAGATGATACCGCGGTTTATCCCGCAAACAGGCTTACGGTGAATGTAGCAGACGGGCAATGCACCGCATCACGTTACTATGAGAAAGAGCCGTCTTATGCGGATGAAGTCGCCAAGGAGTTTCTCAAGAAGGATTCAGAGTTAGGCAGCCGTTTAAGGAAATTGTCATTCTACTTGGCGCGAAGGTCATTTTCATTTGCCTACCGCATTGTTATATCTTTGAATCTCAAGCCTGTGATTGTGTCTACTTCTGCATATAAAAGGCTACGGAGAATTGGTGTTCTTGAAAAATTCCGCTAAACGCGGATAGGAAAGGCGGAAGCAAAAAAGTGAGACGAGCTATCATACTGGCGGGCGGACGCGGTGTTCGGCTTAGACCTTATACAGTGGCACTGCCGAAACCGCTTATGCCGGTGGGAGAGTACCCCATACTGGAAATAATCATCAGACAACTGGCGCAAGCCGGATTCGGTCATATTACCATGGCTGTTAATCATCAGGCGGATATTATTAAAGCATATTTCCAAGACGGCAGCAAGTGGGGCATTACCATCGACTACTCTCTCGAAACCAAGCCCTTGAATACTATGGCGCCGCTTAAACTGATTTCAGACTTGCCAGAACATTTTCTTGTGATGAATGGTGATGTGCTGTCTGATATTGACTATAGGGGGTTTGTGGAATCGCATATAGAGGACGACCGAATGTTTAGTATATCCGCATATAGCCGAAAGGACAAAGTAGACTACGGTGTGCTTTTGACTGACGAGTCGTTTAAGCTGACCGGTTTTGAAGAAAAGCCTGTTCATGATTATTTGGTAAGCATGGGTATCTATGCGGTCAGCCGTAAAATTTTACAGTATATACCAGAAGATACCCCCTTCGGGTTCGATGATTTAATGCACAAATGTATAGCCTCTAACGTCTCCGTTAGGGTCGCGCCCCATGGAGGGTATTGGATGGACATTGGCAGACCCGACGACTATATACAAGCATCTGAGGAATTTGAACAGATGAAGAAGGTATTCAAAATCGGAGGATAGTGTGGAAAACGCGTCAAAAAAAACACTGATAACAGGAAGCAAAGGTTTTTTAGGCAAACATCTGATGAAAGCTTTGTCCGGATATGAACTTATCTGTTTTGATATAGAAGACGGAGATGCGGGTGTGCATGACTTTTGTGATACTAAAATCTCGCATGTATTCCACTTGGCTGCGAAAACAAACGTCCGGGAAAGCTGGGACGCACCGTACAGCTATTATGAAACTAATGTAATGGGGACGGTGAACTTACTGGAATTTTGCCGCAAGATTGGTGCTTCTATGACATATGTAAACAGTTATCCGTACGGCAGCCCGGAGTATTTGCCTATAGATGAAAAGCATCCGTGTAACCCAAATTCAGTCTATAACCATTCAAAATATCTGGCGGAGGATATTTGCAGGTTCTATGCCGCGCATTACGGTGTGTCTGTGACGGTTCTGCGGCTGTTTAATGTATACGGCAGCGGGCAAAATGACAGCTTTTTGATTCCGCATATCATAAAACAGGCACTTTACAGCAGCCGAATAGAGCTGATGGATTTAGAGCCTAAGCGTGACTATGTATACGTTGCGGATGTAATAGAAGCAATGACGCTTACCGCGGGGCTTGATGGGTTTCGTATCTACAACGTCGGCAGCGGTGAGGCAAGAAGTGTTCGGGATGTTTGTGATTGTATATTGACGGTTGCGGGAGTACGGAAGCCTATTGTATCGCAGGAAAGCAAACGGAAAAACGAAGTTACCGATATTGCAGCTGATATAACAAAGATACGGACAGAGCTTAATTGGAATCCCAGAACAAGCTTTGAAGACGGAATAAAACAAACAATCAGGCACTATGAAATAGGAGAGTAGACGCATGAACAATGAAAAGATTGAACTGTTTGTACCGGGCAGGCTGTGTCTCTTTGGAGAGCATTCTGACTGGGCGGGGCAGATGCGTAAATTTAACAGCAGTATCGTACCCGGACAGGCGCTTGTAGCTTGCACGGAGGAGGGCATATATGCCACTGCGCGTATCTGCGACAGCTTGAAGCTGCGTACTGTTGCACCCGACGGAACAGTGACTTCTTTTGAGCATCCGTTTAGGTCGGATGAACTGCGGCAGATTGCGTCGGAGGGCGGGTATTTTTCTTACATTGCCGGTGTCGCTGCTTACATTTCTACCTATTACGACATAGGCGGAATCGAAATAGATTGCTACAAGACGACACTGCCGACGAAGAAGGGATTGTCTTCATCGGCGGCTGTTTGTGTGCTTACCGCCAGGGCTTTTAACCTTCTGTACGGCTTAAACCTTACGGTGCGCGGGGAGATGGAGTCCGCTTATTACGGAGAGCAAATGACCCCGTCCCGCTGTGGGCGGTTAGACCAGGTCTGCGCGTATGGAAAGGGTATCATGCATATCCGTTTCGACGGCGACCATCTGGACATACACCGCGCACAGGTCGGCGCGCCGCTACATTTCGTTTTTGCTGATTTAATGGCGCAGAAAGATACGATGGCCATTTTGCAGGATTTGAATGCCGCGTACCCGTATCCGCGGTCAGACGCGCACCGCGCTTTACATGAGCTGCTGGGAAGGAACAATGAACGGAACATAAACAGAGTAGCAGATGCAATGAAGGACGGTGATGCCGCGCTTATAGGTGCGCTGATGAAAGAAGCGCAGGAACAGTTTGACAAATATGCGGCACCGCTTTCGCCATTGGAGCTGAAAGCAGAGAAGCTCCACAGCGTCTTGGATGACCCGGGTTTGGCGAAATGGATTTACGGAGGAAAAGGGGTAGGTTCCCAAGGTGATGGTTCTGTACAGTTTATCGCAAAGGACGAGCAAGCTCAGCAGCAGCTTAAAACTTATCTTGCGGATGAGTTGGGGCTTGATTCTTACAATGTGACTATACCCAAAACTAAAGCTGTTACAAAAGCGGTAATACCTGTCGCGGGGTATGGGACAAGGATGTACCCTGTTACTAAGCTAATCAAGAAGGAGTTTTTTCCGGTTATAGACGCGGACGGATATGCGAAGCCTGTGCTTTTGATTATTTTAGATGAGTTAATAAACGCGGGGATAGAGGAGATATGTCTGATTATACGTCCGGGGGAAGAAGAACTGTATCTATCCCTTTTCCGAAAGCTGCAAGAAGACCATGGGAGTAAGCTGCCCAGTAATCTGAAATCATTTGAAAGCAAGTTGAGGTTGCTTAAAGATAAGCTTGTGTTTGCGTATCAGGAGCAGATGCTGGGCTTTGGACATGCTGTGCTGCAAAGTGCTAAGTTTACCGAAGGTGAGCCTGTACTACTGGTATTAGGCGACCATATCTATCATTCAAAGACCGGGCAGAACTGTGCTGCACAGCTGATTGAAGCTTTTGAGAAAACAGAACAGCTGACGATAGGGATGTTTGAGATACCTTCGGAAGATACGCCTAAGTATGGTGTTGTCAGCGGTGATTTTGTGGGTGCTGATAAACGGTTAGCCAGATTGAACTCAATAATAGAAAAGCCGCAGATAAGCTATGCCAAATCTAACTTAGGGATTGACGGAAGGCAGTGTGCTGTATTCATGTATGTGCTGACTCCGGCGGTATATGAGACTTTGGGTAAGCAATATAAAGACGGAAAAACGGAGTTCGGCGAATTTCAGCTGACACCGGCGCTTGATGCTGTTGCGGATAAGAGCGGTGCGTACGGTATGCTTATCGACGGTGAGCGGTTTGATGTTGGGCTTCCGGATAAGTACCGGGAGACGGTGTCGCGTTATAGAAAGGGAAGCAAGGTATGAAGGTATTGATAACAGGGGCTGACGGATTCATAGGCAGCCATCTGACAGAGCTAATGGTTGAGCAGGGGTATGATGTCCGCGCTTTTGTGTATTACAACTCGTTCAACTCTTATGGCTGGCTCGATAATATTGATAAGCGTATGTTATCGGATATTGAAATAGTAATGGGTGATATCCGTGACCCAAACGGGGTGCGGTCGGCAGCAGAGGGCTGCGGAGCGGTTCTGCATTTAGCTGCGCTGATTGCTATTCCGTTTAGTTACATTGCTCCCGATTCTTATGTTGATACGAATATAAAAGGTACGCTGAATGTTCTGCAAGCTGCAAGAGAGACGGGGGCGAGAGTTTTAGTGACATCTACGTCTGAGGTATATGGTACTGCGCAGTATGTACCGATTGATGAGAAGCATCCGTTTCAAGGGCAATCGCCGTATGCAGCTACAAAGATAGGTGCGGACAGGTTGGCAGAGAGTTTTTACAGGTCGTTTGGGATGCCTATTACTATAGTAAGGCCGTTTAACACGTATGGGCCGAGGCAGTCGAACCGGGCTGTGATTCCGACGATAATCACACAACTGTGTGCGGGTATAGAAGAAATAAAGTTAGGAAATTTGGATGCTACAAGGGATTTTAACTACGTAAAGGATACGGTGAGGGGGTTTTTAGAAATATTGAGAACGGAGGCAGCTGTAGGCGAGGAGATTAACATAGCTACGAACACGGAAATTTCGATAGCGGGGCTTGCTGACGAGATGATAAGACAGATTAACCCAAATGCGAGGGTAGTGACAGATGAACGGCGGATGCGTCCGGAGAAAAGCGAGGTAGAGCGTTTACTTGGGTCGAGTGAGAAAATGCGGAAGCTGACCGGATGGAAGCCCGGGTATAGTTTTGCGGAGGGAATAGCGGAGACGGTCGAGTGGTTTAGGAAGCCCGGGAATTTGGGGAGGTATCGGTCTGATGTTTATGGGGTTTAGGAAGGGAAGAAATATGAGCGCAAGATACGAAACCATAAGATGCTATCTTAATGATAATATGCATATAATGCTTGCTAGTTTTGCTTTAGCATTTTTATGTTATGGAATATATTTGTTTCCGGTTTATTCGATAGATTCTCATATTGTGTTTAATAATTCGGTTTCGACTTCTATTTACTCCCTATTTGAAGGCGGGCGGTTTGTTTTTGCTTCTTTGCTGGCATTTTTATATTTTATAGGAATAAGCCCAACATCTAACGGTTTCGTTTTGAATTTTGTGGGTATTGCTTTAATTGCGGTTTGTCAGTATATATTTTATAAACGCATTTTTCCGACAGACGCTTCGAAAGAGGTTCGCACCGTATGTTATCTTTCAAGCTGTATTGTGTTTTTCAATCCCTTTTTTGCCGACTGGTTCAGTTTTAGTGAAACAGTTCCGTATTATCAACTCGCTCTGATGCTTGCGATGTTTTCATCTATAGTTTTATTTGATGAAAAATATGGATTTATCAAAAGGTTATTATGTTCGTTACTCTTGTTGGTTTTCAGTTCCGGGATTTATCAACCGGCTTTTAATTACTTTGTGCTTTTTTCACTGACTTTCATTTATATTGATATGTTCAAATATCTAGGAAGAAAAGCACCTGAATCAAAACCACCTTGGAAAAAAACAATCTATAAAGTGGTAACTGCTTTTGGGGTTTATTTATTTGTTGCGGTGTTTCAGCTTGTATTATCTCTGACAGTTATAGGTGCGCACGGTAGAGTTTCTTTTTCGGTTGTACAAGGTCTAAGAGCTGTATTGGCTATCCAACTACCGTTATGGAGATTATCTACAGTGGGGATTGATTCTAATTTATATTTGCTGCTTTTCTTGTCTACGTTTGTATTGTTTTTTATATATGTTTCTCGCAAATTGTATTTACGTATAATGCGTTGGGATTTGCCTTTTATTTTTCTTGTTTTTATATCCGCTATATACACGACAATATTTATTATTCCAACAATAACAGAAGGATGGTTTGCTCAAAGGCTTACCACTATGTTTCCTGCGGTTTTATCGTTTCTGGCGATTTGTGCGGTTACGACTATATTTCATTACGGGGACTTAGAAAAGTTTAACTTGCCGGCTTATATAGGCGCGCTTCTTGCTCCTTTAGTTTTTGTGTTTGTGGTTCAAACCGCCAGATTAGGTATTGATACACACAAGTCAAATGCACAGGATGCTTTGATAATACGTTCGGTTAATGAGAAAATTATTCGTCATGAAAATGAGAATGGGGTTGAAGTAACTAATATAGCCGTTAAAACCAACGTGGATTATGTTAAATGGGCTTACCCGGGAATATTTTTTATGTTTGATTTTAATGTGCGTTCTGCCGCCTTGCCAAACAGAGTACCCTACATGTTTACGACATGGGCAGGACGGAATTTTGAAACGATTGATATGCCGGAAGAAATATACGAGGAACATTTTAAGGGAAGGCACTGGAATAGTTTTTCTAACGAGCAATTCATTATTATAGATAATACGCTATACATGTACCTCTATTAGGTTCAATACATAAGAAGATGGTTAGGCGGGAGCTACCAACGATGAAAAGTCAAAAGTCAATTGATATAGTAACACCCTGTTATAACGAAAAAGACTGTATTTCATTATTTTATGAAGAAGTTTCTTGTGTAGTTTCTCCTTTTGACAATTATTCTATTACAATTATATTTGTAGACGATGGCAGCAAAGACGGTACACTAAATGAAATTAAGAAACTGGTGAGTTTGAATGAACAAATCAAAGTTAAATATATTTCATTTTCCCGTAATTTCGGCAAAGAAGCTGCTATTTATGCAGGCCTAAAAGCCTCCGCCGGGGATTTGGTTGTACTAATGGATTCGGATTTGCAGCATCCCCCTGCTATGCTTCCGGAAATGATTGAGGCGGTGGAAGAAGGTTACGATTCATGTGCCGCATACCGGAAAGAAAGAATAGGGGAATCCATTTTACGGACACTATTCTCTAAGAGCTTTTATAAACTTTTTAATTTGATATCAAATACAAAGATAGACGAAGGCGCGACAGATTATAGATTAATGACACGTAAAATGGTGGATGCCGTAATATCGCTTAGTGAAACAGAGCGCTTCACTAAAGGGCTGTTTCAATGGGTAGGTTTCAAAACAAAGGTAATGGTCTGCGAAAGTGTACCCCGGACTGTAGGTAAGTCTAAGTTTAATTTTGTGTCATTATTTAAGTATGCTATTAACGGTATCGTGGCCTTTTCTACTGTGCCTTTACGGTTGGCTTCGTTCATAGGCTTTTTGGTTTTAACGTCCGGATTTATATACATGATTGTTATGTTGTTCCGCGCAGTTTTTTCCGGGATAGCCGGAGGGGGTTTTGTGACGATTGTTACGCTCATACTTTTTCTTGGCGGAATTATCATCATGCTTCTTGGTGTGATTGGTGAGTATATAGCAAGGATATACATGGAAATAAAAAAAAGACCGCTCTATGTAGTAAGTGACAGTAATCTCAATGAGAATGACGAATGCGAAACAGGCTCATGAAGATTACGGGAAGGGAGCTAGAGAAAAACAGCATAATAGTGTTTTCAGTTACAATGATTTCAAATATTATGAACTATATGTTTCAAGTTGCGATGGTACGGATGTTGGATGTAGAAGTATTTGGCTTGATGAATGTTCTGTTTTCTTTTATTACGATATTATCATTTCCAATAACTGTCATATCTTTAGTGGTTTCAAAACTGGTTATTGAATATGGTGCAGGTGTAATAAATAAAGCTTATATTTTTATAGTCTGTGTAATGTGTTGTTTTCTGGCAGCAGGAATATTAGCCCGTGAAGGGTTAAGCGGATTTATCAATGTAAATGAGATATATTTGGTTGTGTTTTCGATTGTCATATCTGGAATGCAAATGGTTTTGTTTGTTGCGATGGGAGGACTTCAAGGAAGAAAGAAGTTTTATGCACTTAGTCTTGTTATCGTGGTTCCTTCGGTTTTCAGATTCTTCGGAAGTATAGTTTTCATTAATTTAGGCTGGGGCTTATTAGGTGTTCTATTCTCATTTTTCTTAGGAATTATTATTGCGATATTAACGGGTGTTATTTTGCTTCGTGACACCGCCGAGCAAACTGTTGAATTAATAGAGATAGATAAAAGTAAAATTATACGATATGTAGGGGTCGTGTTTTTTGTGAATATGGGCATAACGCTAATGACAAATATGGATAACATTATAGTAAATAGATATTTTTCTGACACGGAGTTGGGGGTGTACAGTGTTGCCGGTATGCTTGTTAAGTTGATATTTTTCTTATCAAATACATTTACATGGGTGCTGTTTCCGTATGTTGTTGACGCTGTAAATAATATAGACAGTACTATCAGGCTCTTGAAGAAGGCTATGTTTTACGGTGCTGGGTTATCGGTAACAGCTGCTGTCTTTTTGATTGTGTTATCAAGACCTGTTATTGAAGTATTGTTTGGGGTTCAGTATATTGAGTCAATACACTATATATTCTCTCTTACGCTTTGGATAGTACCGCTGAGTATCTTGGTGATACTATCCAACTATTTATTAGCAATAAATAAGGCTAACTTTCTTGCCTGTTCTATTATTATAGGATGTATTTTAAGCTTTGTCTTTGCTTCACTGTTTAATTATGAAATATCGCAAATTATAAATGTTTTTGCAGTGGTGTCCTCATTTTTGTTAGTTGTGAATGTTGCCGTTTTGTGCTTTATTGTGAAAAATCAAAAGAAAACAGTAATCTAACGGAGGTTGTTATGGTGCCGAAAACAATATCTATTGTAACTCCGATATTCAACTCTATACGAACTTTGGATAGTTACATGAAAGCAATTATTTCCCAGGGATATCCTCATGAGGCTATAGAAATTATATTTGCGGACGGAGGGTCAACGGACGGAACCATCGAACTTGTAAATGAGTTCATTGAAAAATATGATATTAAAATAAGCATCATAAATAATCCCCTTAGAACTGGTGAAGCCGGTAAGGCTGTGGGAGTCAAACATGCCGTTAATGAGATTATTTGTTTATTAGATTCTGACAATATTTTACCTGATAATAATTGGCTGTCGTTAATGATTAAGCCCTTTGATGAGGATTTGGTTATAGCGAGTGACCCCATCGAATTTACGTATAGGCGTGAAGACAACATAATAAACCGATATTGTGCCCTTGTTGGTGTCAATGACCCTTTGTGTGTTTTTACAGGTAACTATGATAGGTTTTGTTTGATTACGAATAAATGGACAGCAATGCCACGGGTTGAAATTGATAAAGGTGATTATTTGAGTGTTCAATTTGAAGCAAATAATCTTCCCACTATAGGCGCTAATGGGTTTTGTATCCGCAGGTCAATGCTAATGCAGGGCTTTGAAGGTGACTATTTGTTTGATATTGATGTATTATATGAATTGTTAACGGCATCGCCGGGTTTGCATATTGCAAAAGTTAAAACAGGAGTTATTCACTTGTTTTGCCAAGATACGAAGACATTTATCAGAAAACAAAGACGGAGAATTCAAGATTACTTGTTTTTCAATAAAACGATAGGGCGCAAATATCCTTGGAAACAAGTAAGTAAATGGAAGATTGTTATGTTTGTGGTTTTCACTGTAACGATTTTTCCGATTATCATGCAGGCTGTTATCGGTAATTATCGGAAACCGGATTTATTAGCTTGGTTGTACCATGTAGTTGCATGTTTAGTTACTGTTTGCATATATGGATATGGAACAATAAAAAGCTTATTTAAGAATGAAGCTATGAGCAGAGAAGGGTGGAAACAATAGATGCTTAACATAATAAGAATATTATTGAAGAAATTGCTTTATTTAATCCCTTATACCCCAAGAGGGCCTTACATCGTTGATTACATTAACAGCAGCGGTTTTTGTAATTATATAGCCGGTGTTGTGCTTTATAAAAGAGCTGAAAAAAATAAATTGAATCCAACTGCTCAAATGAAGGAAAGCGATAGGTTCTTTTCGGAAAATGCTGATAGAGTGAATAAATGCATCTCTTACTTGAGTGATGAAGCTTCCAAAGAGTGTTATAAAAAAATAATTGAATTTAGATGTCATAGTGATGTATTGAATTTTCCTGTTTCATATAATATTGGAGATGCATATTTTAATAATGAATATTTTAACTATGGAGACGGAGAATGTTTTGTTGACTGTGGGGCTTATGTGGGGGACACGGTCATACATTTCAAAAGAGCTATCCGTGCTGCTAATGGAGACTATAAAAAGATAGTAGCATTTGAACCTAACGAAAAAAATCTAAAAGTGCTGATGAAAACACATAATGATGTAATTGCAATAAATGCGGGCGTTGGGGAAGAAGACTCTTTTTTTTACTTTGACAGTAGCAAAGGGCCGAATTCTCTTTTTGTTGATGATGCTAACGCTTATACTAAGATTAAAATTAAAAAAATTGATAATTGTGCCGAAGTGCG
>Ga0209755_10004612_pt1 | contig 16200 bp, 17 predicted proteins | sample TergutCo191P1_FD_187301 | JGI IMG/M metagenome (GOLD analysis project Ga0209755, IMG submission 187301) | Cornitermes sp. P1 segment gut microbial communities from Petit-Saut dam, French Guiana - Co191P1 (SPAdes) (version 2) | ecosystem: Host-associated > Arthropoda: Insects > Digestive system... | reverse complement strand
AACTCTTGCCAAAAAATTATTTTTTTTGTACTATGTAGCAGTCTTGGGGAGTTTCCAGAGTGGTCAAATGGGGCAGACTGTAAATCTGTTGGCTCAGCCTTCGAAGGTTCAAATCCTCCACTCCCCACTAAATTAGCGAAATGGTTAGCTCCATTTCGCTTTTTTTTAACACAAAAATTAATAAAAACGGCAAATTTAGCAAAAACTCGGTTGTATACTAGTTATTATTTTTTAATTAGGATATAATTCCAATGATTATCGATAAAAATTCACCTTAATCGTAGATTTATGAATGAGTGTGTTTCGGCCACCGTTTAAAATCACGTCAATCTAGCCAAATTTTAATGAATTTGCGCTCAGATTAGTAAAAAATCTCTTTATTTTGAGTAAAATACTCAAGGGTGGAAATTCGCCCATTGGAGTATTTTAATATTTTATGAAGAAAGTTGTAAGTTAATGATATGAAAGGCATAATTCTTGCCGGTGGCGCCGGTACAAGGCTTTACCCTATAACCAGAGCGGTATCAAAGCAAATTCTGCCATTATACGATAAGCCGATGATTTACTATCCGCTCTCGGTACTGATGCTCGCCGGCATCAGAGATGTTCTTATTATCTCAACTCCGCGCGACTTGCCGGTTTTTAAAGATCTTTTTGGATCAGGCGATTGGTTGGGCATGCGTTTTGAATACAAGGTTCAGGAAAGTCCGCGCGGGTTAGCCGACGCTTTTATATTGGGCGCTGACTTTATTGGCAATGATTCTTGCGCCCTTGTGTTAGGTGATAATGTTTTTTACGGCAGAGGGTTTAGCCAGACTTTAAAAAGCGCCTGCGAAAAAATTAATAAAAATAACGGTGCCGCGATTTTTGGTTATTATGTAAGAGATCCTTCTTCTTACGGCGTAGTTGAATTTAACTCGGATGGGAAGGCTATCTCCATAGAAGAAAAACCTGCAAATCCTAAATCGCGTTACGCTGTTCCAGGACTTTATTTTTATGACAATAATGTGGTAGATATAGCAAAAAATGTTAAACCATCTGCTCGCGGCGAAATTGAAATAACTACGGTTAATAATACGTATCTGGAAAAAGGCTGCCTGTCTGTAGAAGTGCTTGGACGAGGTATGGCATGGCTTGATACCGGCAGTTACGATGGTTTATTGGAAGCTTCCAACTTTGTAGAGACAATCCAAAAACGGCAAGGAATGTATGTCTCCTGTATCGAGGAAATAGCGTATAACAACGGCTGGATATCTAAGGATGATCTTTTAAAACTAGCTTCCGAGTATAAAACCGATTACAATACATATTTAAAATTTATTGCGGATAATTCTTAATTTTAAAAACAAGGTAAAAAATTGCGCAAAATAAAAAACATTCTTGTAACAGGAGGCGCCGGTTTTATTGGATGCAATTTTATCCGCTTTTTATTAAAAAAGATAGAAAGTTTCTATGGGAAAATAGTTAATTTAGATTCTTTAACATATGCCGGAAATTTAATGAGTCTTGAAGACGTCGCTAAAGATTCGCGTTATGTTTTTGAACACGGTGATATTTGCGACCGCGCGTTTATAGATTCTTTATTTAATAAATATGATATTGATACAGTGGTTCATTTTGCCGCCGAAAGCCATGTAGACCGTTCCATTCACGGCCCTGAAGAATTTATAAAAACAAATGTAATGGGAACTTTTACCCTCCTTGACGCCGCGCGTAACGCCTGGAAAGAAAGAATTACGGCCGAAGATCTTAATACCTGCTTGTTTCATCATGTAAGCACAGATGAAGTATACGGCTCCCTTGGAGAAACAGGCTTCTTTACAGAAACTACAGCTTATGATCCACGCTCTCCGTATTCTGCAAGTAAAGCGGGAAGCGACCATTTAGTAATGGCGTATAACCACACTTACGGTTTACCTGTAACATTATCAAATTGTTCAAATAATTACGGACCTTTCCAGTTCCCGGAAAAATTAATCCCCCTTATGATTTTAAACATGCTCGAAGGAAAACCATTGCCTGTTTACGGCGACGGAAAAAATATCCGCGATTGGCTTTATGTAGAAGATCATAATTCGGCTGTATGGACTATAATGCGGAACGGAAAATCCGGTGAGACCTATAATATTGGCGGTGAAAACGAATGGGAAAATATAAAACTTTTAGATGTTCTAATAAATATTGTTGCTGAAAAAGCAAAATTAAACGCTGATGATATACGCAAGACAATCACTTATGTAAAAGATCGTCCGGGACATGACCGCCGTTACGCGATTGACTGCCAAAAACTTAAAAGAGAGTTAAATTGGAAACAATCTGTCAATTTTGAAGAAGGTTTAAAGCAAACAGTGGAGTGGTATCTGCAAAATAAAAACTGGGTAGAAAGTATCCGTTCCGGTGAATACAAACAATGGATAGAAAAAAATTATAGTAAGCGTGTTTAATTAAAAAAATATCATGATTAAAAAAGTACTTAAAAAAATTGTTCCTAACAGGTATCATGAATTTATAAAACAATATATTTTATTCAAAACATTAGGAAAAAAAAGATTAAACAATTTTACTTGCGATAAATCACTACCGCAGGGGATTAATATAATTGGCATTATAAGGTCCGGAACAAGCATAGGTTTACAGTGTCGTTTAATCGCTAAAGCGCTTGGCGCTGTAAATATACCGTACTGTATTATTGATCTTTGTGAACATTTAAAAATAATAAAAAGAAATTCAGACGATGAAAATAAAATTACAAGTAATATGGTCTACAATGTTAACTTAATTGTATTAAACGCTGATATTATAAACAATGCGTTATGCGCATTAAATTACAATGAGATGAATAAACGCTATAATGTAGGGTATTGGGCATGGGAACTTTCTGAGTTTCCTAATGTCTGGCGCAGAGGTTTTTTTTCACTTAATGAGGTTTGGGCAAATTCGCGTTTTAGCGCTGAAGCTATCGCGAAAAAAACAGAAAAACCTGTGCTGCCTGTTCCTGTATACGCTAATATCCCGGAAATAACAATAAAAAATATACGCGAATATTTTAAATTAAAACAGGATGTATTTTTATTTATGGCAGCATATGATTGTGACAGTCATATAGGCAGAAAGAATCCTCAAGCAGCGATTAAAGCTTTTATAAAAGCTTTTTCCGCGCAAGACAAGCATGTAGGATTAGTTTTAAAAATAAATAAAGCGAAAGAGAATCAAAAACACGTTAAAGAATTATTTGATATGCTGTCCGGGTATCAAAATATTTATTATTTTGATACCTATTTATCTGATGAGGAAATGAGAGCGCTTACCGCTGCTTCTGACGCGTTTGTTTCGCTTCATCGAGCGGAGGGATTTGGTTCTATACCATTAGAAGCTATGCTTCTTGGCACTCCGGTTGTAAGCACGGCATATTCCGGAAACATGGAATATATGACAAAAGAAAATACCGCGCTTGTCGGGTATAATTTAGTTCCGGTAAAAGATAAATTTATTGGAACTTACCTTGGAAAAAATTATGTATGGGCAGAAGCGGATATAGATGAGGCGGCGGAGCATATGAAGAGGCTTGTTTCTGATTCAAAATGGAGAGATGAATTAATCCAAAATGGAAAGAAATTAAAAGAAAAATTAAACGCTAATGTAATGGGAAACACAATGCGTAAGAGGCTGGAAGATATTGGTTTATTAAATAAGGAGACAGCATGAAGAAGGTATTAATAACAGGTGTAACGGGACAGGATGGTTCATATCTAGCGGAATTATTGTCAGAGAAAGGATATGAAATATTCGGTCTTATAAGGCGCAAAGCTAAATTAGAATACGGGAATCTGGAAGGACTTCCGGTAAAAAATAAAATTAAATTTATATTCGGTGATATTACAGATATGGCATCAATGATAAACGCGATTAAGATTTCGCAGCCTGATGAAATTTATAATCTCGCGGCAATGTCCTTTGTCGCGCAGTCATTTAAAGAACCGGTAGCAAGCGCTAATATTACAGGTATTTCTACGCTTAATATACTTGAGGCTGCCCGAGCGATTAAACCGGATGCCAAAATTTATCAGGCAAGTACATCCGAAATGTTTGGAGGCTGCATAGAAGACCAGACAGGTGATTTTAACGGATATACAGAAAAAAGTTTTTTTCATCCGCGCAGCCCTTATGGTGTTGCGAAATTATTCGCGCACTGGATAGTAAGAAATTACCGTGAAAGTTATAACATGTTTGCCTGTTCAGGTATATTATTTAACCATGAAAGCGAAAGAAGGGGGCTCGAATTTGTAACAAGAAAAATTTCCAATGCGGCGGCAAGAATAAAATTGGGTTTACAAGATTGTCTTGAACTTGGAAATATGGATGCCAAACGTGATTGGGGCCATGCCAATGATTATATTAACGCAATGTATTTAATGCTTCAGCAGGAAAAACCTGATGATTATGTAATATGCTCACACGAAAGCCACACTGTACGTGAATATGTTGAATTGTCATTTAAAGCGCTGGATATAAATATAAAATGGCAAGGCGAAGGTGTAAATGAAATAGGGATAGACGCGCAAAGCGGAAAAACAATAGTAAAAATAAACCCCGAATTTTTTAGACCTGCAGAAGTTGATTTATTACTTGGAAACCCCGCAAAAGCGGAAAAAGAATTAGGCTGGAAAAGAAATATATCATTTCCTGAGCTTGTCCGCAGAATGGCAGAAAACGATCTAGCTTTAAATAAAAAATGAAAGCATTGATTGTAGGCGCGGCAGGATTTGTCGGCGGATATTTAATTGACGAGCTTGCGTCTAATAATTATGAAGTTTACGCTACAAAACTGCCGAATGAATTTATTGATTCAAAAAGCTGTAATGTTATTGATCTTGATATATTAATTGAAAATGATATATCAGCGATTTTAGAAAAAATATGCCCGGATGTAATATTTCATCTTGCGGCTCAAAGTTCAGTTGCCTTATCGTGGAAAAAACCGGCGCTTACCTTAGATATTAATGTAAGAGGATCTGTTAATCTATTGGAAGCCACACGCAATTGTAAAAGTAAACCTTCAAGTTTAAAAACAAAAGTTATTCTTATAGGTTCAGGTGAGGAATACGGCAAAGTAAACAAAGAAGAAAATCCTATAAATGAGACTAACCAGGCGCGTCCCGGAAATATCTATGCCGCTTCTAAAGCGTGTCAGAATATGTTAGGTAAAATCTACGCAGACGCGTACGATATGGAAGTATTGATGGTTCGCGCGTTTAATCATATAGGTCCCGGGCAAAGCCCGGATTTTGTAGTATCTAATTTTTGTAAACAAACAGCGGAAATAGAAGCAGGCTTAGTTAAGCCAGTAATTAATGTAGGAAATTTGAGCGCAAAACGCGATTTTACCGATGTACGCGATATAGTAAGAGCATACCGTTTATTATCGATTAATGGTAATGGAAAAAAAGGTGAAACTTATAATATTGGCAGCGGAAAAGCAATTGAAATAAAAGAAATATTGGATATAATAATAAGTAATTCTGCTTCAAAAATAGAAATAGAAATTGATGAATCAAGATACAGACCAGTTGATGTTCCTGTTATAGAAGCAGATATAAAAAAAATAAACGATTGTACAGGATGGAAGCCGGTGATAGATTTAAATTTAACTATTACAGATACATTGCAATATTGGAGGAGTAAAATAAAATAAATGAAAATGTTAGGAATATTTAAAGAAATATATAATTACAGGGAGATGATAGCAAATCTTGTAAGAAAAGATTTGCGCGGAAGATACAAAGGTTCTGTATTAGGTTTTTTGTGGACTTTTTTAAATCCGCTTTTACAATTATTAGTTTATACGCTTGTATTTTCATATATAATGCGTTCCGGTATAGAAAAATTTTATCTTTTTCTTTTTGTCGCTCTTGTTCCGTGGATTTTCTTTTCTACATGTGTTTCCGCGGGAGCAGGTATTATACTCGCGGAGAAAAACCTAATTGTTAAAATACATTTTCCGCGGGAAGTAATCCCAATATATTTTGTTACAAGCAGTTTTATAAATATGTTATACTGCTTTATTGTAGTTTTTGCTGTTATTATTATTTCCGGTATACCTATTAATTTTATCGCTCTTTTATATTTACCTATTATTATGGCAATTGAATATGTTATAGCCTTAGGTGCGTGTTTTATAGTATCCGCTTTTACCGTATATTTTAGAGACTTACAGCATATAATGGGAATACTTGTAATGGCATGGCAATTTTTAACACCTATATTGTATCCAATAACAAAGGTGCCGGATAACCTAATGCCGATTTTTATGCTTAACCCGATGACTCCTGTTGTTAACGCGTATAGGGATATATTATTTTACGCTAAGATTCCGGATATGTTTACGCTAATTCACGCGACAGCGGTTGGAATTGTCGCATTGGTAATAGGTTTTTTAATTTTTAACAGATTAAAAAGACGCTTTGCGGAGGTATTATAATGAGCAATACCGCAATAACAGTAAAGAATGTCGCGAAGAAATTTAGAATTTATCATGACCAGGCATTTAGCTTAAAAGAAATGTTTCTTTTTAAAAAACGCAGCCTATATGAAGAAAGATGGGTACTTAACGATATTAATTTTGAAGTAAAAGAAAAAGAAGCTATAGGTATTATAGGACAGAATGGCTGCGGTAAAAGCACCTTACTTAAATTAATGACTAAAATTATGTATCCGGATAAGGGCAATATAGAGATAAAAGGAAGAATCGCCAGCCTTATTGAACTTGGAGCGGGATTCCATCCGGATATGAGCGGTAAAGAAAATATTTATACAAACGCTTCCATTTTTGGCTTATCAAGAAAGGAAATAGACAAGCGAGTAGAAGAAATAATTGATTTTTCCGGAATTCGCGAATTTATTGGCAATCCTGTTCGCACTTATTCTTCAGGCATGTACATGCGTCTTGCTTTTTCTGTTGCTATTCATGTAGATGCCGATGTTTTACTAATAGATGAGATACTTGCAGTAGGAGACGCTGGTTTCCAGGAGAAATGCTTAAACAAACTGCGGGAAATAAAAGCAAGCGGGGTTACCATTGTAATAGTATCGCATGCGTTAGCACAGATAGAAGAATTATGCGAAAGAAGTTTTTGGATAGACAAAGGTCTTATACGCTGTCAAGGTGTTCCGCTGGATGTGCACAAAGAATATATGGACTATATGATGCAAATGAATAAGTAAGGTTAGGAATTATTTTGCCTTTTACATTTATTAAATGCGCGATAGAAGGGTTAATAGAAGTACAGCCAAAAGTATTCGGTGATGAACGCGGATATTTCTTTGAGTGTTGGTCACAGCGCGATTATGAAGAAGCAGGTATTAAATTACCCTTTGTACAAGATAATCAGTCAAGTTCTGTAAAAGGAGTTTTACGCGGGCTTCATTTCCAGAAAAAGAATCCGCAAGGAAAACTTGTACGCGCTATAGAAGGCGAAGTATTTGACGTTGCTGTAGATTTACGCGCGGGTTCTAGTACATATGGAAAATGGCATAGCGTTACCTTATGCGGTAAAAAGCAAAACCAGTTTTATATTCCGCCGGGCTTTGCTCATGGTTTTGTTGTTACTTCAGAAAAGGCGGTATTCGCGTATAAATGCACAGATTTTTATTATCCTAATGATGAAGGCGGCATTATTTGGAACGACAGCGATATTGGAATTAATTGGCCGGATTTAAACATGGAATTTATTTTATCTGAGAAAGATAAAATATTACCAAAATTAAGAGAATTATGATTTGGTTAATCGGCAATAAAGGAATGCTGGGAACAGAACTTTCCCTTATGCTGGATGAAAAAAAGATTTTTTTTATTGGAACAGACAGAGAAGCAGATATAACAAATATTAGCGCATTGGAAGAATTTACTAAAAATCATGCTATAAAATGGATTATTAATTGCGCCGCTTACACTGCGGTAGACAAAGCTGAAGATAACAAGGATTTTTGCAGAATATTGAACGAAACAGGAGCAATGAACATTGGGAAAATTGCTAAAGAAATTAACGCGAAAGTAATACATGTATCTACAGATTATGTTTTTAACGGAAGAGGCACTAGCCCATATACAGAAGAAAAAGAAACCGATCCTATCGGCGTTTATGGTATTACAAAACGTGACGGTGAAACAAAATTAATACAGGAAAACGAAAAATCTTTTATTATTAGAACGGCGTGGTTATACGGTGAACACGGAAGTAATTTTTTAAAGACAATGCTGCGCCTAATGAAGGAAAAAGAAAGTATTTCTGTTGTGAATGATCAAAAAGGAAGCCCGACATGGGCTAATGATTTAGCGCAGGTAATTATCGAATTTATTAAGCAAGTGAACGAAGATAAAACAGTTCCCTACGGTATTTACAACTATACGAACGAAGGTGAAATTACCTGGTTTAATTTTGCCAAAGAGATTTATAAGCAGGCAAGAGAGCAGGGAATATTAACAAAGGATTGCGAAGTAAAACCATGTACAAGCGCTGAGTTCCCCGCAAAGGTTACCCGCCCTGCCTATTCTGTACTGGATAAAACCAAAATTAAGGCAACACTTGGCATAAATATCCCTGTATGGAACGAAAGTTTGCGGAATGTAATCGGCAAACTTGCATAAAATACCAAGTTTGAGGAATAGAATCCGCAAACTTTGAATTGGACTGGCTGCTAGAAAGGTAATTAAATGGAAAACTACAGAAAATTTGATGAAGACGCGCAAATAATAGGAACTCCAAGGTACGAATACTTCCAGCGTATGTGTAATGAAGCCGGACTTTTTGCCATAAAAGAAGCCAGAGACAGAGGGCTTCCAATTACTTATGTAGAAAATGAAGACATAATAAAAGAATATTCAGACGGAAGAAAAGAAATTCTAGGAAAGATTAAACCAAAAGTAAAAGTGACACAGAGAGTAATTAAATTAAAATGAAAGAACGTATAAGACGGCTTAGAATATTTGCAGGTCCTAATGGTTCCGGAAAATCCACGCTTTACAATTATTTAACACAGATTCAGGCATTTAATACATATTATCATATTAATCCTGATATAATAGCAAAAGATATTTCAGTATCTATAAACCTTGATAACTGGCCGATAGATTTTAATTTTAAAGAACTAAGTGAATATTTAAAATATTCTCCTTTTCAGACTTTAGTAAATTTTGATATATCAGGATTATTATTATTTGAAGACCAAAAATTATCATTAAAAGAAACAACGTTTCAGGATAGTTACCTGGCTGCCGCTATCGCTGATTTTCTTAGGTATAAAATGATACAAAGCAATTCTTCATTTTCGTATGAGACGGTTTTTTCTCATACATCAAAATTAAATGAATTAGAAATAGCAAAAAAAGCAGGCTTCAAGATATATTTATATTTTATTACCGCATCTGATCCCTTAATTAATTTGCAGCGTATTAAGAACAGGGTAGAGACAGGCGGTCATGATGTTCCTGAAGAAAAAGTGTTTAATCGATATAACAGAACTTTAAACAATCTTTATCCGGCTTTTAAACTTGCAGATAAAGCGTATTTTTTTGATAATTCATCTGAAAAAACCAAAAGTTCATTTAATTTCTTTGCGGAAAAAAGAGAAAATAATATTTATATATCTGAAGCCGAAAATATTCCGCAATGGTTTGATGAATATGTACTAAAGAAAATATAGAAATATGGAATATAAAGATATACTTAATAATAAAAACACAATAATTTACCATGGAAGTGATACAATTGTAGATATTCCAATTATAAAGCAGCCTGTAAGAGCATTAGATTTTGGTGCAGGTTTTTATACAACAACAAATATTAATCAGGCAAAAAGTTTTGCAAAAAAAGTTATGAATAGAAACAAAACATCAGAAACACATATTAGTATTTATTCGATTAATATAAATATTTTTAAGAAACTTAGTTCATGTATTTTTAATAAACCTGATAAACATTGGCTAGATTTTGTATCCGATAATAGAAATGAAACTTATAACGGTAAATTATATGATGTAATTTTTGGACCTGTTGCGAATGATACTATTTTTAGAACATTTATAGCTTATCAGAATGGAATACTCAGTGAGGCTGAAACAATAAAGAGACTTAAAATAAGGCGATTATTTAACCAGCTGGTTTTTACAACAGAAGAGGCATTAAAGTGTTTATCATTTAAAGGTGAATATAAAGAATGAACGAAATTGAGTTTAAAGCAACTTTGCAGATGCTTTTTCCTATGGTAATTCAAACAATTATGGAAAAAAAAAGTGTAACTATAATTCCTGCTATTAAATTATTTTATTATTCAAAATTATATAAAGAAATAGAAATTGAAGATACAAAATTATGGCATTTAAGTCCTTTAGCGCTTTATAATTTACTGGAAATTGAGTTGCAAACAGGAAAGTTAGTTTTTCCAACAGAAGCCTAGTAAATAACTAATATTATGAAAACAGATATAAATAATGATTTTTTAATCTATGTAATAGAGGAATATAAATTTCTTGAGAAAAAACCTGCTAAAGATGTAATTGATTTATTCTCAGAACATAATACTTTTGATTACATTTTACAGAACTATGACGCCTTGCATACAATGGGCGGCAGAGCAATAGTTGATGATATTAATTTATTCATAGAAAAATAATATGAGAAGTAATGAAATAAAACAATATATTGAATCCCGCCAAAACCTGTTTTGGTACTCGCCGTCTCCAAAAAGCGAAACAGTAAGTGATGAGTTATTGGTAGAAACAATATTAAATTATGGAAATATGAACGATGTAAGAGATTTGTTTACTGTTATGAATATAAATAATGTTGCAAGTATTTTTTTTGATTCAATAAATAAAAGCGAAAGAAGAAAAGGGAATTACCACGAATTGGTAATTAATTATTTTACTTTATTATTTAATAAATATGCATCATAATATATTAACAGATAAACAAAGACAATTATTAACGTTTGTTTCAAAATTTAGAAAAAATTATTATCTTGTAGGCGGAACTGCTATTGCGTTGCATATAGGTCATCGTACTTCAATAGATTTTGATTTGTTTACACAAAACAAAATAAATAAATCTTTTATAAAAAAAGAAATATCAAAATTAAAATTTAATAAGCAAATTATTTTTGAAGATATTGATCAACTGCATTTATTAATAAATGATGTAAAAACAACTTTTTTTTTATATCCATATTCTGTTAATCATAATGAGGTTTTTAACAGAATAATTACTGTGCCGTCATTATTATCTTTATCTGCAATGAAGGCATTTGCTCTTGGGCGTAGAGCAAAATGGAAAGATTATGTAGATTTATTTTTTATAATAAAGAATTACTATAGCATAAAAGAAATATCAATAGAAGCAGTAAATATTTTTGGTGAATTATTTTCTGAAAAATTATTTAGAGGACAAATTGCTTTTCATGATGATATTGATTATTCAGAACCTGTTGAATATATAAAAGGATATGAAATTTTAGATAAAGAAATAAAACAATTCTTAATTGAAAAATCTATTGAAATATAACACGAACAACAATATGAAATCAACAATAAAAAAAATAGTTAAAAAACTCCCCGGTATTAAACAGGTAGTGGTGCGGTATAATGAATTAAAAGATAAAATTCAGAATAATAATAATCTTTTATTGGATCTTCAACAGCGTATTTCAAATTTAACTAGTACTGTAAGTACAGAAGATAAAAAAGTGTTTACTGAATGGAATCCAGAAAATAAAGATAATTTAGTAATAGATAAAATTGAATTGCCTGAGTATAAAAGTACAAATTATAATGATATTGATTTTACAGATATAGAATATTATGATGAAGAAAAAATATTATATATTGAAAAATATTTATTAGGATATGTGGAAGGAACAGAATATAATAAAAGACAAATGTCATATAAAGAAAGTGCGTATTTAAACGGTATAATTAGAAAAACAAAACCAAAAAATATAGTAGAAATCGGTATAAGCGCAGGTGGCAATACATGTGTTATACTAAATGCAATAAGAGATATGGCTGATACAAAATTATACTCTTTTGATTATAATACAAAATGGTATAGAGAAGCACACTTGGAAAATAGTAGAAAAAGCGGTTTTTTGGTTAATGAAATTATTCCAGAATTAATGAATAAATGGGAACTTTACACAGGAGGAGTTCCTTGTAAATATTTTGATGATTATTTACCAAAAGAAGGGATAGATATTTGCTTTGTTGATACAGTACACAGTAATCCAGGTGAACATTTGAATATTTTGGAAATTATGCCATATATGAAAAAAAATGGGATAATTATTCTGCATGATACTAATTATCATACATTATTTAATGTTCAAGGATATACAAATATAGTTTTATTAAATACATTAAAAGGAAAGAGAATATATTTAAAATCTGAAAAAACGATGTGTATACCAAATATTGGCGCTATTATCTTAGATGACAATATTAATGAAATGCTTTTTCCCTTATTTTCAAATTTAAGTTTACCATGGTTTCAAAAAATACTTGATTCTGATTATTATATTATATTAAAACATTTAATGAAATATTATTCTAAGAATTTAATTCAAATATACACATTTTATTGTTGTTTTTATATGAATGATGGTTTGCAAAATAAAGATGTTTCTTTAAAAATTGCAGAAAAATATTTAATAAATATTTATGATAAATTTAAAATATTTTTAAAGAAGAAAAATAATTTAAAACCAATCATAGCAATGATACATAGTAATGATGAAGACGCTCCAAGTGAAACATTTGTCAGAGCACAAAGAGATATGATAGATGGAAAAGTGAACTACTATAATAGAGGCATTCCTCCGACATATATGAATGCTAAGAAAATAAAGATTCCGTATTATTCTGCAGTATCTGAAAGTTTAAAAGAAATATTAATTCCTAGGTTTAATGAGAATGAATCACTTGTTGCAGCAACATTAATTGATGAAAATACAGATATCGTATTCGCTCAATTTGGTATTAGTGGTGCCGGGATCTTAAATGTTTGTAAGAAATTATTATTGCCATTAATTGTTCATTTTCATGGAATAGAAATTTCAGCGCATTATTATATGGAAAACTATAGAGACAAGTACATTGAAATGTTTAAATATGCATCATATATAATAGCCGTATCTAGGTATATGGAAAACACGTTAATAGAAATGGGTTGTCCAAAGAAAAAGATTATATATAATCCATGTGCTCCAAATGATGATTATTATAAAATTCAGCCGCAATTTAATAAAAAAATATTTATTGCGGCCGGAAGATTTATAGAAAAAAAAGCGCCGCAAAATACAATAATGGCATTTATAAAAGTATTAAAAAAACATCCGGATGCAAAATTAATAATTGCAGGAAATGGTGAATTATTTGATTTATGTTCTGAATTGATTAAACATGAAAAAATAGATGAATCTGTTTTAATACCAGGAACGTATAATCCTGAGCAATTAAAAAAATGGTTTAACGAAGCAATCGCTTTTGTTCAACATTCAATAACGGCTCCAAATGGTGATATGGAAGGTACTCCCGTTGTTATATGCGAAGCAAGTTTAGCTGGGCTTCCTGTTATATCTACTTTTCATGCAGGAATACCTGATGTAATAATTGATGGAAAAACAGGTTTACTGGTGGAAGAGGGAGATATCGACGGCATGGCAGAAAATATGATCTGGATATTAGATAATCTGGAAAAAGCTAAAGAAATGGGCATGGCTGGAAAACAGAATATATGGAATAACTTTAATATGAAAAAACATATAAGTATTTTAGATAAAATTATAAAAAATGCAATAAATGAAAATAAAAAAATAAAAAATGATTTTAAAATTATATATGCTTTAACACCTCCTCCACATTTAAAAAATATAGGAGATCATGCTCAGGTAGTTGCAATAAATAAATGGTTAAATAAAAATTATCCTAATATTCAAATTCATGAATTTGATAAAGATGAATGTATACAAAGAATTGATTATATTAGAGCAATAACAAATCCACAGGATATTGTTTTTATACATAGTGGAGGTAATTTAGGAGATAGAGGAATATGGTCAGAAACAGGACGTCGAAATATTATTAGTTCACTGCCTGAGAACAAGATAATTTCACTTCCTCAAACTATTTTTTTCAGCGATACAGTAAAAGGTAAAATCGAAAAAGAAAAAACTATAGAAATTTATAATAAACACAAGAATTTAACTGTGATTGGGCGTGATATAAAGAGTACAGAAGATGCATCTTTCATGTTTCCTAAAGCAAATACTTTTTCAATTCCTGATTTTGTTTTATCGTTAAATAGAGATGATTATATAAATATTAAGAAACCAATTAAAAAAGTATTATTCATTTTAAGAGATGATAGCGAACAAATATTTTCTGAAAAAGAAAAAAATAAATTATTAGAATTATTAGATTTATCTGAAAATAATATTGGTTATTTTGATACTACAATAGAGCATGAAATTCAAAGCCACGAAAGAGAGATGTATATTAAAAAAACTCTTGAATATTTTTCTGATTTTGAAATGATTATAACAGATCGTTTCCATGCTTTAATATTTGCGACATTGCTAAACAAACCAGTAATTGTTTTACCAACAATAGATCATAAACTTACTTCTGCGATTAATTGGTTTAATGATATGCCGCAGATCAAGCTATTGAATATAAATGAAATACAAACAATAAAATCGGTTTACGAAGAGTTGTTAAGAGTAACGCCTATAGAAAAGGATTGGAATAAATTATATTTTAATGATTTAATAAATATGATATAGGTATTATTTTATGAGATTATGTAGCAGAAAAGAATGTACTGGATGTATGGCATGTTTTAATACTTGTAAAAATAAAGCCATATCTATCATAGAAGATGATGAAGGTTTTGATTATCCTTATATTGACCAATTAGTTTGTGTTAAGTGTAGAAAATGCGAAGAATCATGTCCACGCCAGAATAATCATGAAAACAATAATAAGGAACAGTTATATTATTCAGCGTGGACTAAGAATAAGACAATACGACAGCAAAGTTCATCAGGTGGAATATTTTCAGAGTTAGCAAAAGAAATAATAAAGAAAAATGGATTTGTATTCGGAGCAGCTTTCGATTATCAATATACAGTGCATCATATTTATATAAATTCTATAAAGAATTTGTATAGACTTAGAGGCAGCAAATATGTGCAAAGTAGAATTGAGAAATCATATATACAAACAAAACTATTTCTTGATTCAAATAAATTAGTATTATTTTCAGGGACGCCATGTCAAATAGCAGGATTAAAATGTTATTTAAGAAAAGAATATGAAAATTTAATTACTATAGACCTAATATGTCATGGAGTCCCTTCTCCAAAGATATTTAATGATTATAAAAGGTTTATATTTAATAATAAAACTGTAAAAATTAATGATTTTAAATTTAGAAATAAATATTTTTCATGGCAATATTATTGTGTATATATATCTTATATAGCTGTAAAAAAGAAAAAATATATTGGTACGTATTTAGCTGATCCATATATAAGAGGTTTCTTACGTAATAATTATTTAAGGCCCGTTTGTTATCAATGTAAATATACAAATTTTAATCGTACAGGCGATATTACACTTGCAGATTATTGGAATTATATACCTTTACATAAAAATGATAAAAATTATAAAAAAAAAGGTGTATCAGTAATAATAATTAATACAATAAAGGGGAAAAGAATATTAAATGATATTAAGGATAAAATAATAACTTATGAAAAAAGCAAAGAAGATATAATTAAAACAAATCGTTGTTTATATGAACCATATCCGAGGCCAACAACAAGAGATGAATTTTGGAAAGATTATCAAACTTTAGAATTTAAAGATATAATAAAAAAATGGATGCATCCTGAGATTTTATCAAAAGAAGAAAAACTTAAATATTTTTTTTATGATTCAAAAGTAAAATATTTTTATTATTTTTTAAAATTAATGTCTATAAATATAATAAAAAGGATTTTTAAAGTGATTTTTAGGCCACTTTATATAAGATATAGATTAATTATTGATAATCTAGAAAAATTTAATAGTAATTATGATTTAATAAATAGAGAATTGGAAAATTATCAAAAATTATTAATAAATCAGAGTATAAATACCCCCCCCCCCCC
>Ga0209755_10004611_pt1 | contig 16202 bp, 18 predicted proteins | sample TergutCo191P1_FD_187301 | JGI IMG/M metagenome (GOLD analysis project Ga0209755, IMG submission 187301) | Cornitermes sp. P1 segment gut microbial communities from Petit-Saut dam, French Guiana - Co191P1 (SPAdes) (version 2) | ecosystem: Host-associated > Arthropoda: Insects > Digestive system... | reverse complement strand
CGAGCCGGGACTTTCTGTTGTTAGACCTAAGAAGTGGCCTAACGCCGGGGCGGTCGTGGGAGAAGGCCAATCGCTGGCTTGGCGCGTCTTGGATGCCCAATACTGGGGAGTGCCCCAGCGTCGCCGTCGCGTCTTTCTTGTCGCGGATTTTGCTGGCGAACGTGCCGGCGAAATACTTTTTAAGCCCGAAAGCCTGTATCGGGATACTGCGGCGGGCGGCGGGGCGCGGGAAGGTGCTTCCGCTTATGTTACGGCTGGCACTGGAGGAGCGGGCGGGGGTCAAGACCTGCACGGCCTGATTGTGCTGAACGACCAAGGCGGCGACAGCATCAATGTGGAGAAGGCCGATATTGCGCCCACATTGCGGGCTGAAACACACGGCAATCTGCCGGTCGTCTGCACCTATACGGCCACCAGCTTTGGGCAGTATGCGGAAGGCGTGGGAACGCTAAAGGCGAATGGCGGCGACTTGGGCGGTGGTAGTGAAACGATTGTCGTTTATCTGGCGCGAAGTTTTGGATTGCGCAGATTAACGCCCACGGAATGCGAACGGATACAGGGTTTCCCGGACGATTGGACGGCTTGGGGGTCTGACGGTGAAGGGATTTCGGACACGCAACGCTACAAGGCATTGGGAAATAGCGTGGCGGTGCCGTGCGTGGAGTTTGTCATGGCTGGGATTGCTGGAGTAAAATAAAAGCAAAAGTGCATGGCAAGGTAAATAATACGGTAATCAACAGGGCAACGTATTATTTTCATTAAATTGGCATTCAATATTTACTGTCTGTAAATATTGAATATATCTTTATATGCAAATATAAAATTGAAATGTTTTACCCAATTAAAATCTACTGGCAAGTCTGGTATTTCAATTTCCATACTTCTTGAATAAAAATAAGGGCTTTTTTTTGTTTGAAAATAATTCAATATATCCGCATCTTCTTTTCGCAATTCTCTGTTCTTAGCTGGTTTAATGTTAGGTGGTTTGTACATAAAAGCCACTTTATTACTTGCAAGCGGAAGCCAATACAATATGTTTTCTTCCAATAGGCCAGCTTCTTCACCGTTTGTCTTAACTTCATTAGTATCAAGGTTTACTGATAGTGCTGGTGTTTCGCCTATAATCAAATCATGAGTAGATTCAAATACTTGTATTCTAAAAAAACTGCTAAATTTTGGCAATAATTTCAACAGAGTAGATGCCATGGACGGAAAGATTTTTTCTTCATCACTATCATCAAATGAATTGGGAAATGCATCCACTATTTTTTTCATTTCGGGATCGTCGTCAAGAGAAGAAAGAAACCTATCTTCTTCTTTGAATTTGTAGTCTAAATAACTAACAATATCATCTCTAGAATGATATCTCAATAATTGGTCATTGTAATTTTTATACACTTTTGATAGTATAATGTTTTTCGAAGGAGAACGGTTAGCCGAGAGCAATATGAATAATTTCATATATGCTTCATCTTTTTTATCAAGGTAGGAATGTTTATATATTGCAGAAAAATAATTCTCTATGACAGAAAATGTATTTTCAATGGAACAGTTCGGTGAACCATAAAATTGATTTTCACCTCCCGTTTTTTCAATATTATGAAAAGTCCATATGTTATTTTCATATTTATAGATTGGCTTTCCTTTGTCTTTGAAATGTTTTAATAGGCATTTTGAGATGAAATGCTGATATTCATTAGTCATAATCGCTCACTATTAAATAAGCAAATTTGGGAAATTATTGTTAGAACAAAAATTATTATGGTATTTTTTGCACCACTGATATTTTTGTTGCACTTTTTTATCGGAGGTTCTTATGTTTTCTTGTATATGATTTTTATGTTTTACTAACAAATCATTAATCGAATACGGATATAGACTTTTTGATACACTTTCAGAGAAATACTTAAACTCTCCAAGATAGTCAATGTATAAATTTCCATCAGAATCTTCACAATAAAAATGTTCTAATTCTTTATGCATATCATTTGATGAAAAGTTTTTATGGTAAATTGCATTGTTAATTTCTGCCGCTCCTAAAAAGAAAGATGCATCAATTATTAAGCGGGGGAAAATGGCTATCTTTGATTCTATTTCATTTGCCAAAATGATTCCTTTGCCGTAAATGAAGTCGTTGGTAAATATCAGATTTTCATAACATAATGCACCCCTAATAAATACATCGTCACATGTCAACGCAGCTTGTATATGTGATGCTAAAAACAGCAATGGAACATAATTTGTTTCTGTGCAGTAGAGAAAATTATCTGAAAACACTTTTAGTTTAATTTCTGTGTTATTATATTTGTTCTGCAATCCAGATATTATTTTGGCAGATTTCTCTATACAAGTATTAATTGTATCAAATAAGTTTGTTTCATCTGAACCAGCCTTTTGTTCGTATCCAAGAATATCAAAATAAGCGATAAATTGTTTTTTCAAGCTAACTTCTCTTCGGTGGTGAAACAAGACGAGACAATGCAATCGTCAACTTGGCAAGTAAAGCTGTTTGCAAGGATAGACAGAATCATGACTATTTACTCCACCAAGAAGCGATATTCATACACTTTCGGCTCAATCTTCTCCGCCAATATAGACAAGTTCTGGCGCAGGTCTTTTATTAAGGCGTTATATGCTTCGTCATCGGACTTCTGCTTCATCGTGCCTTTTTCGTTTCTGCCTTGAAAAAATTCCCGAATATCGTAAAATGAAGCATCCACGGGTACGGTTTTATTGTTGGCGATCTTTGCATGGTAATAACGCCATAGCTTTTTGCCAGAATTTAAAACGGCTTTTGCCTCGTCAGAAAATTTCTTTTTTTTCAAGAAATCACTCATGAAATTTGACCGAAATTTGGCTTTTGCGTTCACGTCCTGTTCCGCAAATGGTATCCAATGGTTTATACCGTAGCTTGAAGAAATATTGTTTGCAAATAAGGTATAAACAATACAGTTATTTTTAAATTCATCATCTTCCTCATATTCGTCACTTGGCCATAAAAACTGGTCTCGGTCGTTAAGCCATGTTGCCTCTATACATTTCCTAACCGCATAATACACGGCAATATCGGAAACATTCTGCTTGGTAATAAAATTACCCCTTGGAGTGCCGAATTCTTCTTTCGTTCTGTGTATTCTGCATATTTTTTGATTCAAAAAATCGTTTCCGTAACAGCCAATAAAACCCAGCTTGTCATCTTCGGCAATGTATTTTTGCCTTTTTGCAATCAGCCAATCATTTATGAATTTGCAGTCATCATATGAATATATCTTCTTTTTCCCAGAAACTTTACCTTCGACGCTGAGTATGTCCAATGAGGCTCTTTTGAAAATCTCTTTTTTTCCAGTATCCCATATCTTGAAACCGATGGGAAAACGCCCAGAAACGTTGTCGAATGTATTAGCGGGGACAATGAAAGATTTTTTCAACTTGGCTCTAAAAAACTGCCTGAAATGAATGAAATTTGGGCCGCTTAACGCCTTTAGCTTAGAAAATTCGGCGATTTTACAGTCGGGTATCTCAAAATAAATGCGCGTCAAAAACTGGGCAAATATTTCTTTTTTCGCTATGCCCATGTAAATTCCATACTTGCTATGAATTTTGCTTTGCTCTATGCTATTTTTGCTTTGGCCTGTGCCGTGCCTTTGCCTTGTCGTTGCAACCTCCGCATATGGCGGATTGATAAACACGATAAGTTTTTTCCGTCTTTCGGGATCGTCAATAATGTCTTTCAAGCCTTTGGGCAGTTTGTCGAAATTGCCGTTCAAGAAATCAAACTGAAACACATGCTCGTGCAACAGGTTAAAGCCTTCATCAATCAAAGCATGCATAGTGTCCACATCTGGCTGGTCAATGGTTGAAGCCCATAGATTGTATTTGTTCACAAGTCCGGCCAAAAGGTTCCCCGTTCCTGCGGCACAATCCCACACAACATATTCATCCTGCCAGTTTTTTCCGAATGCGGCTTCCAAATACTCCTGCGATTTTTCAACCCAAATCGCCGGGGTAAAAAACGATCCCTTCATCTCGCGGATATTTTGCGGAACGAGCAAATCCCGGCGATCGATGATATATTGCTGATATTCTTGTGCGGGGGGGCGTTCGTATTTGTTCCAGAACTGACGATAGGCCGTGCCGCCATCGGTGAAGTCGATGGCCGTAGAAAAAAGACGACCCTTTATGTTTTCCTTTAGCCTGTAATTATCCTTTTCTAGAATTATTTTTAATTTTTCCGTGATGGAATTGCCCTCGCTACTCATTATGTCGGCACGGTAAAAGTCGCAGTCAAGGATACCCGATTTTTTTAGGTCGTCCCATTCATCTTTGGGTATATTGATAAGTGGTTTTACTTCTTTTACCCACTTATTGTATATATGTACAAAATTGTTCTTGGTTATCTGGTTCTTTGCGGTCAGTGCGTCCAATATCAAATTGCTGTTGATAAAAGAAAGCAGTTCGTTTTTGTCATCGGCGAAATCATAGACTTCGATGTTTTTTTCTATCAATTTCGAGACTTTCTTCCTTGCTTTCTGGAAGTCCGCGCTTTCACGGTTGCTGGGGGTGATGTTCCAGTTGAAATCGCTTTCCGTGAATATGGGCAAAATGTCGTGAAAAGGAACGAATGCGATTTTCTTGGTGTCGAAACAGCCGATGTAGGGAGGAGGCAACTGTTCGCCTTTGTCGTATGTTTTTTTTATCGTCAGGATCAACTGAGTAAGCATTGAGGGAATGTCGTCTATCCCCTTCTTTGCTTCCGCCCAAAGGTAATGGTTTTTGTAGGCGCTGCTTTTTTGAGGTTTTGCGCCTGTGACGATGAAATCAATGTTGTCAGTGTCTGGCTCGTAGTAATATTTTGCCTTGCCGAAAAAATCCAGAAAGACTTGGGCTTTTAGGGTTTCTTCCGTTTTTATGTTGCCGTAATCTGACATTGGGTCATTTTAGCATATCCAGTACGCATGGGCAATACTGGGAGGACTTCGTTATTTCGGCAAACTCACGTTTCTTCCATAGCGTAGTGCTGGTCTCTAAGCACTATTCTAACTAAGGATGACTTTATACTTTTATATGAAATTATAATTTGCACGTCCGTATGTGAAATCGGCCTACTTGCAATATTTCCAGCTTTTTCGCTTCATGAATAAAAACCCATGTCAAGTACATTTAGCTCTCAAAACTAAGAATTTCCGAAAAATTCACGGAACTACTTGACTAAAAACCAAAAGCGCATAATACTTTAATTATGGGGAAGAGGATCAATGATGGTAGTTAGCCAGTATGTTGTGCCGTTATTGTCGCTAGCAGCAACAAATACAAGCCTGTTCGGAGCGAAGGCTCCAAATCTCACAAAGGCCGCCCAGTTTGGGTTAGCGATTCCAAGGACATGCTCGGAAGGTGGATTTTCCCTAATCACGCAAGACATTTTGGGTGAGTTATCCCCACCTATTGCCGTGCGATTCTCGGCTACCGAAGAAGACTCGGCGGCCAAGGCATTTGCGGGGATATTTGAGACACGTCTAGGGATTTGGTCAGCCAATGACCTCGTAAATGCTTTTGCGGAAGTGAAAAGCAGCGGGGAGGCTATCTGTGTTAAAGACTGCCTTAACGAGATCGTGCCTGATTCTATTGAATATCTAGATGAAGGGACATTCAATACATTTTCGGGGCGCAAACCCACACGGGGATCGACAGCGACATTTGTATGCAGGACACGCACCCATGAAAAATTTGTTTTGTTCGCAATCCAGCCAGATGCAATGGAGTACGAGTAGAGGTATATTAATGGCTGTGACAACATCAAATTTTAGAAAATTAGAAATACCAAGTGCAGTAAGAAGTATAATGTTTTTGGGTGTGTGTGCTTCAGTGATGTATTCCTTTTCATATTTTTATGGTGGCGAATTTATTCTCCAAGTGCCTCAAGATGCGCTTCCTTTGTTTTTCTGCCTTCTGTTTACTGTGCTAGTTGACTTGTTGTACAGGAAAAATGAAAAAATAGTGCCTAGATTTTTTACTTATTTTGAAATTTTGATAGCTGTGATGGCTGGTTTTGCAGGAAGAATCGTTTATGGCAGTGAGATATTGCCATTTGTTGTGATTCTGTACGTTATCATAGTTTCTGGTGTTAAATTCATCGGATTGTGTGCACTATTTTGTGAGGATCTGCTCTTTCGATGGGATGAACGAAGAAAAGAATTGGCAGGTGAGAAAAATGACATTAACCTCTAGCTTTGTAATCATAACCCTCCTCTTTTGGTTTGGGTGTATAATCTGTGGGTGCATCTACGGCGTTAAAGCATACAAGCGAAGGTTGCTGGCAAATGAGGGCAATTTGCCTTATTATGCAAGCACTCAAAAACCAGAAAAAGAATTTCCGTATTTACCAAAAGATAAGTTTTTCGAGACAAAAGCTGTTGCTGAAAGATTACGTGAGGCAGGACTTGAAATTCTTGTGAAGGGAGTTTCTATATGAAAACAATATCGTTTTATTCATATAAAGGTGGTGTAGGACGTTCGCTTGCATTAGCATACACGGCGAGATATATGGCTCGGCATGGTAAGAAGGTTTGTATTTTGGATACCGATCTTGAAGCACCTGGTATTATTTATAAATTTCCAGAAGCATCTGAGTTTGCCTTTACGAAATTAGGAACGGTCGATTATATAAATTCTTTTGTTAATCCTAAAAAGACGAAAGCACCCGATAATCTTGAAGAATATTTTAGCCTTGTTCCCCAGGAAGATGAAAGCCAATATGGTTATATTAAGATAATGAGTGCTGGCAAAGGTATAGATACAGGAACATATTGGTCCAAGTTGGCTAAGATCAATATGAATTTGAAGGAGTTCTTCTTAAGTGCAGACGATGAAGATAGGCCTGAAGGTAAAGAGATCTCTAGAAAAGGGTTGTTTATATTTGAAAACTTAAAAAACCAGATAGAAAAACAAATAAATCCTGATTATTTACTCATCGACTCGCGATCAGGTGTAACAATGCTGAGCATATTATGCAATTCCGTTTTACCTGATCATGTTGTTATGTTTCTTGCAAATAACGATGAAAATTTTTATGGTTCCGCAAGAATATATAACCACATAAGGTTTTATGAAGAACGTAAAATAAACAAGGTGGGAAAGGTTATTTGTGTAATTACGAGGTACCCTACATTCGAAGATGTGTCAGATATCAAGGAAAAACGGTCGATGTATGATTTGGCTGGTGAATTTCATATTAAGAAAAAATTTATGGGTATAGTTAATAATACCAAATTAAAAGAAGATGATATTTCCATTGTACATTCAGATAGGGATATTGAACGTAATGAATTGTCAATAATAAAAAATGTGCAACATGCAAAGAGGAGGATAATTGGTCATGATTATGAAGAATTGATAGAAAAAATTATTGGCAAAGAATTATTAAAGGAGATAAAATATATATTTAAAGAAAAGCAAAAATTTGCGATAAAAATCCCAAAATATGCTTTTATAGAATTTGGCATACATAAAATGATTGAAGATGAATTGAAGGAAATGTGCGGAGAGGTCACTTACGAGGAATTTCGCCATAATGTTAAGTGCCATATGGAAAAAAAGTCAACTGCAAGCGATTTGTTTTACAAACTTGCCTTGTGTGAGCGATATGATGGAAATATCGTGGAGTCTATCAAAAACTTATCTGTTGTCATAGAAAACGCTAAGAAAAATGATATTTATGAAGTACGGGCTCTTTATTTGCGTGGCCTAATGTTTCTGTATGATTTTCATAATTACAATGATTCACTCAAGGATTTGGAAATGATTTTAAAGATGGAATCATGTTTTACGCAACATGTTCATTATCATTTAGCAGCTTGTTGTTATTGCCTGGCAAAATGTGATAGAGAAAAAACTGATTGTGGAAAACATTGTAAAAATATAGAGTATTGTGAGAAAGCAATAAAATACATCGAATGTTATTTATCAGAGATTAATTCTACCAGTGATAACCTTGCTTCTCGTGCATATCTTCTTCGGGCAGTTATTTACGGCGATAAAAGGCCGCATGAAAAAGATAACATCATTTCAGATTATGAGATGTCAATAAGATTAGATTCACATTTTGCTGGTTTATACAACTGTAGAGGAGTCTTTTACAAAGACTCAGGCGAAATAGAAAAAGCGATCGATGATTTTAACGAAGCGATTCGTATTAATAGTAAATATTATATTGCTTATAGCAATAGAGGTTCTCTTTTCGCCAGTTTAGGTGAAACGCAAAAGGCTTTTGATGATTACAGTAGAGTTATTGAAATTAACTCTGGTTTTGATCTGGTTTATAAGCGAAGAGGAGATCTTTTTTTTGATTTGGGAAAAACAAAAGAGGCTTTAGCTGATTATAACAGAGCCATTGAAATTAATCCTGATTATAGATCTGCATACAAAAACAGGGAAAGAATATTTTATTATGAAAGACTAGAAATAAATCTTCAAAGAGATGATTATTTTTATTACGATTCCGAAAACAATGTAGTTGAATATGAATTTCCTGTTAAATATCATATAACTGACGAGCCTTTTAAATTTGCAAGCAGGAAAAATAATGATAAAAAATTTCTTTCTGATCAGGGTAAAACTTTAAAAATGCTTAGTAAATGTTTTTTATTATCTGAATATGAAGTGACAAAAAATTTGGTTGCCATTTTGAGGAAATTTAGGATTCTTAAAAATGGTGCTGATTTTTCAGTTGAAATACATTCATCAGCTGAAAGGGACAACAAAGTATTAGAGGAAGCAAAATATAGATTATTCTGCTGTGTGTCATTTATGAATAAAATGCACATATTTTATGAAACTAATGATGATTTTTTTGATATCAAAAAAAATGATTTTCTTATATTTGATAGTGCAAATGACGATTCTCAATGCATAATTGAAACATATGCATTCCCTATACGATATTACAAACCAGATGATATTATTGAGTACGAGTTTGTGCTTATAGAAAAGGATGGGAAGTATTTTATTTCTGACCAAGGGAGAACACTAAAAATGCTTGATGAAGTGTTTGAGCTAAGCGAGCCTGATGTTCAGAAAAATTTAAAGAGTATAATGAAAGTGTGTCGTGTATTGAAAAAAGAAAATAAAAATGATTTTTTGGTTGAGATTAATTCATCGGAAAACAGTGCAGAGAAAGAAGAAGCAAAGCATAGATTGCTTGAATGTGTTTCATTTATGGACACAATGCGAATATTTTATGTCTGATTAAATTATTAACTGAATGATTGGGGCAAGCCTCTGAAGCTGTTTGTAGATTGCCTCTATCTCGGTCTGCTTTGGGGGTGTTGCGCCCGCTCTCCAAATATGGTATGAGGGGTAAGGAGAGCTTTTATACTGGAGACCATGACCCTTGACGAAAAACTTGCCAGAACGAACAGGCCTTTTGAACTCCTGAATGAGGGGACAAAGAGGATATATTCGCCTTATAAGATCGGTTCCCCTGCCCCTTATATGGCAAAGGTAGCCAAGGAGATGAAGGGGGCAGATTTTCTTGTAGACGGTGGCTGGAACCTGTCGGAAGCGGAGGCGGAATTTGGCACCGGATGTCTCGTTCAATAGCATCTTGGATGCGACCACGGCCATAGATGCTGGCCGTAATGGGTTTGCCACTCGTGGGAAGGAACATGAGGGGCGTACTTCCTACGAAAACGGCATAGTTATGGCGAAGTTCGCATTTTTGGAGACCAAAGACTCGGCAGCCCCAAACGATTATCGAAACCGAAAATGCTTTCATATTACAGGAACTCCAATTCTGCGGAGAAGCCGACAGGGATTCCAGAAATAGCCTGACGAAGGCGGTGGATGGGTTTCGGAATGCCTTTCTTTTTCCCTGAAAGTCGTTGAGGATGCCGTCGCGTATAGGAAAACGGTGGACACATACCCCAGCGATCCCAAGTACCGCGTTCAGGGTTTCCACAAGGACGCTTTTCACATCGCCTGCACCGCCCACGGGACGCGGATTAAAAATATGCTTCGCACCCCGGGCGTAGATGCCATAGAAAAAAACTCCTCGAACGGCGGTTCGCCAATTTGTCCGTGGTGAAAAAGGCCTATATTGAAAAACAGGAAAAGGCCATGTCGCCCTGATCCGTTTCTGGGAAACAACCCAAGACGCAAAGATGGGGAGAAAAATGGGAGACATAAGCTCGGAAATCGACAACTCCATATTATTATAGAAGTAAAAGCCATCTTGGAGTTGGCAAGGGATTTGACGAGCAGAATCTGCGGTATATGCGCCAGTTTTACCTTACTTTCCCGATTCGGAACGCACTGCGTTCCGAATCGGGCTGAATCACAACGAATACCATTTTGAAAGCAATCTGGGAAAATCGCTTATCACGCATATCCAGAAATTCCTTTTGGAGCTTGGGCGTCGCCGTAAGAGTGCCTGACATAAAATTTTAGCCCTACTCAGGATGCTCAACACTATTTCACTGCCAGAGGGTTGTTGATATACACTGCTAGGCATTAGTTAGGCACCAGATCGTATAAATTGGGTACGTTGCACCCGCCCCCCGAATGCGGTATGCTTTATGGCAAGGAGTTAGCAACGCAGGAAACTATGACGATAGGCGAGAAACTTGACATAGTGATGAAGGCTTTTGAACTTCGGGATGCGGGGGATCAGGAGGGATATTCCCGCATGATGAGAACGGCACCCCTGCCCCCTTATCTGGCGAAGTTGGGTAAGGAATTGGGGGGAGCGGATTTTCTTGTGCAGGGCGGCTGGAACCTTTCGGAAGCGGAGGCGGAATATGGTAGCGGCTGGCTTGCTAACTAGCATCTTGGAGGCGGCCTACGCAATAGACATTGGCCGCAAGGGGTTTGCCACTCAGGGGGAGGAGCATAAAGGGCGTATTTCATACGAAAACGGCATAGCCGGGGCTATGTCCGCTTTTCTGGAGGCCAAGGGCACCGCCGACCCCGAGACGATTACCGAAACCGAGTATGCCTTTATAATCCAGGAGCTCCAATTCTGTAACGAAGGCGACATGGATAGCCGGAACAGCCTGACGAAGGCGGTGGAGGGCTTTCAGGATGCCTTTCTTTGCCTGAAGGCCGTCGAAAATACCGTAGGGTACAGGGAGGAGGTGAACAAGACGTATCCCCGCGATCCCAAATACCGCGTTCAGGGTTTTCCCAAGGACGCTTTCCACATAGCCTGTATAGCGCACAAAATGAGGATACGCAACATCTTGCGTTCGCCGGGGATCGATGCTATAGAAAAAAATCTTCTTAAACAACGCCGCGCCAATCTTTCGGTCGCGGAAAAGAGCTACATGAAAAAACAGGAAAAGGCCCTCTCCGTTCCCGAATAAATAAAAATTGCACACTTTTACTATATCGCGCTTTCTGCCCTTGCCTTATCGTTAAGGCATGATGCGACGAAATGGTGCTATTAACACCCTGATTTCCCTTGACGATTTCAAGACCCTGATGGGCATTGACGACAGGGACGATAAAATGTCCCGCTTCTGTCTTGTTACCGCCACGCATTGCATTGAAGGTTTTTGCAAACGGCGTTTTCTGCGCGGGGGATACCGGGAGAGCGTGGCGTTTTACGGCGATCTGGTTCTGCCCCTTACCGAATACCCTGTTACGAACGTTACCGCCGTTCATCTGGTGGGTTTCGGGTTGGGTTCCGACATACGGCTTGAACCAAGATTATTTAAGGTCATTCCAAGATGCGGCATGGAAAACGACGTGCCTTTCGCAATCTCGCTTTCGCCTTTGGTCAAAAATTACAGGGGCGTTGAGGCGGTGCGGGTGGATTACCGGGCGGGGTACACGCCGGGAAACGTGCCGGCGGATCTTGCGGCGGCTTGTATGGAGATGGCCGCATGGAGCTTGAACCGTTACCGGGGCCGGCGCGTGGGTATGACCGGAAGCGTGGCGGGCAACTGGAAGGACGGCGAACACTTTGAGATGCAAATGCCGGAGAACGTGCGGGCTTTGCTTGCGCCTTATGTGAGGAGGACTATATGAGTTGCGATCTTCTTGTTTCGTTTGAAAAAAAGATTTTAGGTGCGATTAAAAAGTTACTTGTTGACGATGTGAACAAACTTCTTGAGGAGCTTTCCTTTCATGTTCCAACTTTGGAGTTCGGAACGCACAGCGGGCGGGAGGTGGTAATACCCAATGTCTCGCTTTCCGCTTGCGAGCAATCGGAGAAGGAGCGGATTGTTTTCGTGAACGCCTACGCCGTGGAGGTTACTATACCGGTGGACGATTTGCGGGACTGGGACGGAGAACTTTTGGCGTTCGCCTTCGGTGCCGCGATACGGCGGGCGGTCAGGCTTAATTCCAGCCTTGGCGGGATGGTTGATAGAACAGTTATCACAAATATGGATTACGTGGAACCAAAACGGCGGTTCTGCGGCGACCATTGGATTGTGGCCACAAGATTGCGCGTTACCGTGGAGGGACTGGCGAATGATGGTTAACGGATGCGACTGTACGATTGTGATTGGAACGGAACATTTCGAGACGGATATTCCATTCTCGGACGAGACGTTGCGGGGCGCGGTCTCGCTAATGGAGCGGCAAGCGTCCATCGAAGGGGACGGCGGGCGCAGGGTTTCGGGAATGGTTGTCGGCACCACCGGGTGTTTGATTTCCCCCTTGACGATTGACACCGCGCCGCTGTTGCTCGGCCTTGCCTTGGGGTCGGTGGAAAAGAGCGTGCAGCTTTCGGTGGCGGGGGATTTTTACAGGCACTTTCTTTGCCTCGCGCCGATGGAGGACGCGGAACTTTTCGACATCGTGCAGGACCGGGGCGGCGAAAAGGTGTTTTACGAAGGTTGCGAGGTTGAGGGTTTCGAGTTGCGTCTTTCGCGCGGGGATGCCGTTAAGTTGCTGCTGGACATTTGCGGGGTTTTCGCGCCGCGGCCTTACCCTTACAAGGACAGAACGCAAAGGAAGGACGGCGAAAGGTTCAGCGGCGACAATGTTGTGTATGCCGTGAACGGAAAGGAGAACTCGGGGATTTACGGCCTGATTGTTTCGAGCAAGCGAAAAGGCAGTATGAGGACGGAGTTATGGATTAAAAGGGCTTTGAACGCCGGGCCGGATATTCCGCAGTTGATAGACGAGCTTTGCGTTACCGCAAAACTGGTGCGGGACAGGTACGACAAAAGGTATTTCGGCACGTTCAAGATTAGGTTCAACAATCTTGTGCGCGTTGCGGACGAGACGAACGTGAACAGCGCGGATGCCGTTATAGGGCCGGTAAGATATTACGTTTCCGGGGCGGTGTCCGCGGAGGTTTTCGGCAGTCGCGAATATGTCCTGTAACCAAGAACGGGGTTTGCCCAAGGAGTAACACCGATGAGGTTTTATGATGTTGACAACGATTTGCTCAAAGCCATGAACGATGCAAGCAACGCGGCGAGAGTGAAAATCGAGTTTGAGCTTGGCGGGCGTTATGAAGCGGTATTCGAGCGGGATATTGTCTCGGCTTATTTTGTCGGGATGAGGGAGGCGGCTGGCGGCGTTTCGGCAAGGGGGGAGATTGTCCTTGACAACTCGATCGGGATTTACGAATACGAAGACGCGGGGCCGGGGTCGTTGGTGGAGGTGTCGTTTTCCGCCGGGGATGGGTTGCCGTGGTTTAGGCGGTTTAGTTTTTTGATTGACGACAAGGGGATACAGGCGGAGCGGGGGCCGGGGCGAAAGCGGCTTGTGCGGATTGGTCTGCGGGACTTTTCGGCGCGGCTTCGCGGCGCGGACGGTGCAAGGGATTGGACGGCTCCGGCCGTGTTCACCTACTCGGTGGCCTGCGACCGGGAAAGGCCGGGGCGGTCGCTCGTCCATCTGATTGCGGGGCGCGCCGGCTTGGTGATTGACGAAATAGACTGCGCCACGATTGGGATTGAATACCCCTTTGTGCGACTAAGGGAAAACGTTTGGCGGGAACTTTCGGGGCTTGCCTCGGCCTGTCGGTGTCATCTTGAGTGCGGGCCGGACGGAAGGCTTGAGTTTGCCAGCTCGCCCTACCAAGCGGAAGGACTTACATCGAATGAGGTTTCGCATGTGTTTGAGGGCGGCGACATATTCCACTTTGGGAAAACGGACAGAGCGGACTTGTTCAGGAACACGGTGCGCCTGAAAGTTAATATGCCGGTGTCGCTATCGCGGCGGGAGATTTGGCGGTATGACAATCCCCCGGTTATCTACGGCCCGGAAATGCGGCCGCGGTTTCCTTTCGGGTACCCGCCGGGGCGTGAAATAGAGCGGGGAAGGTATGCGGCCGGATACTCGGTAATCGATGGGGAAACCGGCGCGGCGCGGCCTGTCATTTTCGCAGATGACATAGACCGCCGCAAAGAAGCGGAAAGACGGCTGGAGTATGACGGCGGGGCTTTCTCTTACACGCATTACGATGTTGAAAGCAGTATCGACAAGGCTTTTTTGACATTGGCGAGCGGCGGCGGCGGGTATCTTTACAATGCATCGATACACGGCCGGCCGATAGTGCTTGACCTTAACCGGTCGTGCTTTATGCGCGATGCCCAAAGCGTGGCGAAAATAGGGGCAAGGGCTTTGAACGTTACCGGGGCTTACTTTACCGACCACGACATTGGCGGGAGGCCGCATTACGTTGACTGGGTTGCGCGGGAACTTGCCGAACGCGCCCGGCATAGGCGGGAGTTTACCGTAAGGACGCACCAAGGGCTTTTCAATGCAAGGGTCGGGGCGACCGTCGCCATTTCGCTAAAGGGCGAAAAGGTTACCGGAACCGTTGACGCTTTTTCATTCAGGTTTGGACGCGAAGCGGCTTATGTCTCGACATTCCGCATCGCTGAAAATATTTGCGACAAAAACATTTAATGGGAGGAGACCATGACGAACGAGGAAAGGCTTTTGCTTGTGGAGACGCTGGCCGAAATGCGGGAACTTAAAGGGGAGATGAGGGAGTTCAAGGAACACGTTATCGGCCGGGTTGAAAAGCTGGAGACGAAGGAGAGCGAGAGGGGCAAGGAGAAACTGGCGATTATCAGCGTGGTTATCGCCTTTCTCGCGTTGGCTGTGAATTTCGCGGTCAATTTTTACATCAAGGGGAGCAACTAGGATGAGCCATATACGATGGGAAAACCTGATGGAGACGGAGCGGCGGCAGTTTGAGGCGATGGACGAAAGCGACCGCTTTATATACTTTCTGCTTTTGCAGTACGGTAGCCCCTACGGATGGGGGAACGAGAACCCCGGAGCGTCCGATTGCTCGGGTGCGGTGTGCATGGCATTGTACGCGGCCACAGGGTTGCTTGTACGGACAACAGCGGATGATTTGTTGCGGCGGATTTTTACCGTTGCGAACCCAAGGGCCGGGGACATTCGGGCGGTGTTCTACCTGACCAAGAAGGGCGGGACGCACGGCGACCGGATTGTTGCGGCGGGGACTGCCACGCACATAGCCGGTTTCGTGGCCGACGGCGTTATTTTGAACTCGCAACGGCCAACCGCCACACTGCGGCGAGTAAGCGACGTTTCGGACTGGTACATTAGGAACGGCCATGAGGTGGTTGTTAGGGGACTTGACCGCGCGGCACTGGGGCGGCTGGCGAACGCCTGGGCTGTGTGGGGGCTTGATGCGGAGTTTCACCGCTACTTTAATGTTGGCGGCGCGGATGCCGTCAACGATTCGGGTATTGTCGCCGGCGACGCGGACGGCGGGAGTTATGGTCAAGAGGAAAGCGGAACCGTGGCAATGCCGGAACAGACCGGCGGCAGGGAGGTTTGCCCCAACTGCCCGAACATTAGAACCGGCGGCGGCGGTATTGGAAATATGCTTGCGAACACCTTTCCCGCCAATACCCTGAACAGGGAAAGCATCCAGTCCGAGATTGTGCGGATGGCGGTTCGCGCCGTTGTGCAGATTGTGAAAAGGAAAATCAAGAGGATGGGGAACCGCAGATGAGGGACAAAATACGAATTCGGGGCATGGTAACGGTGCGGGTAATGGACGGCAACGGATGCCTTAAAAGGAAACGGCCGGGCTTGATTGGGCGTTTGCTTGGCTTGCGGGGCGGTCTTATGGTGTACCGCCGGCATAACATAGTAACCCGCGAAGGGGACGCGCTGATCGCCGATTCCATGCTGGCGACTCCGACAAGAAACAGGGTAACAGGCACCACCGGGCATATGCAGGTCGGCACGGGTTGGAGCGG
>Ga0209755_10004610_pt1 | contig 16207 bp, 16 predicted proteins | sample TergutCo191P1_FD_187301 | JGI IMG/M metagenome (GOLD analysis project Ga0209755, IMG submission 187301) | Cornitermes sp. P1 segment gut microbial communities from Petit-Saut dam, French Guiana - Co191P1 (SPAdes) (version 2) | ecosystem: Host-associated > Arthropoda: Insects > Digestive system... | reverse complement strand
TTCAAATCGGCCAACCACCCCGACAGGGTTCCCCTTACCAGCGTGTTCAAGGCGAACCTTTTCGACACCGCCCAGTTCGCAAGGTTTTTGGACTTCTTTCGTTCCGCTTCCAAATTAGATTGACGTGAGGCAGCAACAAGGGGCTCTTGACAAAAGACTTTATCAAGATTATCGTGGACGAAATCGAGCTGCCGGTTATAGTCGATGCTGGTATAGGCAGGCCGTCCCAGGCTTGCGAGGCCATGGAGCTTGGAGTTGCGGCTATTATGGCAAACACCGCCGTCGCCACGGCAAACGACGTGGGAATGATGGCAAGCGCCTTCAAGCTGGCGATAGAAGCCGGCAGAAAAGCCTGGCTTGCCGGCCTCGGCAGGGTTCTGGAATACGAAGCCGAAGCTTCGAGTCCATTAACCGGATTTCTGGGGGACTAAACGCAAGCTATGAATCCAGCTTCGGCTTTAAGCTCCGGTTGCGCGCAGGAGTTTGGTTATATGGAAGCCACGGAATCCGGCATAATGGAAAAGGTGCTGCGCCAAGCTGGGGAGTACGACTACGGCAGGTATACCGAGGCCGACGTGAAAAACGCCCTTGCCAAAGACGCGCTTACGCTGCGCGACTACGGCGCGGTTTTGTCCCCTGCGGCGGAAAACCTTTTGGAAGAGCTTGCAAAAAGGGCCAAAGCCGAAACGGGAAAACAGTTTGGCAATTCCGTTGGCCTGTTTACGCCTTTGTACATTGCCAACTTTTGCGACAACGACTGCGTATACTGCGGGTTTAACCGAGAAAACGAAATCGTAAGGGGCAAGCTTTCCTTGGAGGAAATCGAGCGCGAGCTAAAAGCGATTTGCGAAACCGGCCTTAGGGAAATCTTGTTGTTAACGGGCGAATCCAGAAAGCTTTCCGGAGTCGAGTATGTCGCCCAGGCCGTCAAGCTTTCGAAAAAGTATTTTTCCACAACGGGCGTAGAGATTTATCCCTTGAACACCGACGAATATGGGCGGCTCCACGAATGTGGCGCGGACTTCGTGAACGTTTACCAGGAAACCTACGACACGGAGCTTTACGCAAAGTGCCACGCGAACGGCCCCAAACGGGTTTACTCTTATCGTTTTGACGCGCCGGAGCGGGCCTTGAAAGGCGGCATGAGGGGGGTCAGCTTCGGGGCGCTTCTTGGCCTGGGCGATTTTCGCAAAGACGCTTTTGCGGCGGGCGTTCATGCGTACTATCTGCAACAAAAATATCCCCATGCCGAAATATCCTTTTCGGTTCCGCGAATACGGGCATACATCAACAACGCCGAAATAAACGCAAACGATGTTCGCGAAAAGCAGCTTTTGCAGGTAATGCTTGCATACAGAATCTTCATGCCGTTTGCGTCGATTACGATTTCCACAAGAGAGCGGGCCGTCTTTCGGGACAATGTTGTGGGGCTTGTCGCAAACAAGATTTCTGCCGGCGTAAAAGTCAGCGTCGGCGGCCATGGCGCGCAAAAAAAAGGCGACGAACAGTTCGAGGTGTCCGACCCAAGGGACGTTTCGCAAATACACGCAATGATACTAAACAAAGGCCTTCAGCCCGTTTACACGGACTACATAAGGCTGATGGGGGAATAGCATGGACAGTGTGAACGATATTGGCAAGCTTGACTTGACGCTGTATTTCGTTACGGATGGTTCCGGCAAAACCGAGGCGGAGCTTCTGGAAACGGTGCATCAGGCATGTGCGGGCGGCGTAACCCTTGTCCAGTTGCGCGAAAAGGAAAAGAGCGGCCTGGAGTATTTTACCCTTGCGGAAAAACGGTATCACACAATTCTGGGTGGCGCGATGGTGTCAATGCTATGATTTAAATAGTTGGGAGGAATTGGTACGCTGGCCTGACGGGGTCAGCGAGCTGGCAGCAGGTTGAACTATGACGTGAAGGCGTGGGCGGAAACGCGGCGCGACCTTCGAGTGTCAGATTAATTCCAGCAGGCCGCCGTAAAGTAAAGTGCGGCCGTCGGGGAAACCCGTCGGACCGCGAAGAAGTACGGTGATATCAAAAACCCAACTATTGCTCCTGGTTCTTATTTTATAGAAGGGAGCGGAAAAATTGCGGAGGAGAAACGACGGTACGTTGGGGATCGCCGCGACGAGAAGCTGCCGACGGTCTCCCTGCCCGGCAAATGGGGAGATGGAGCGGCGCGAGCTGATATCCAACTACAAGCGCGAGGTAAAAGGGCGCGTCAGGGTGATAAACACGCAGCATTCGCTGTTCTGGAACCAGGGCATACCGAAATCGTGAAAAAAGACCTTTCGACGGTGGCCAAGGCGTGTGAGGCGATAAAGCTCCTTACAGGGCAGATGTGTGAGGACGCGGAGGATCCACCTTGAGCTGCACGAAAAGAGGCTGAAGGTGTTGAAGGGCAGGATAAAGGACGAGGCGAGGGCGGACGAGGACGAGGACGAGGACATGCAGCGCCTGCAGGCCATAGCCGGGATGGGGCCTATAGTGGCCTACGCTTTCCTGGCCACGTCGGGAACGGGGAGCGTTTCGGCAGCGGGGCGCACTTCCTCGGGTTCGTCCCCTGGCTTGATTATTCTGGGACCATCCAGCGGCATGGGCATATAACCAAGTATGGGAACGGCTATCTGCGCAGCTTGCTCGTGCAGATAGCGTGGATGATGGTTCGCTCGAAAAACGGCGGGGCGTTGCGGGACAGGTACGCGCATTTGACGCGGGAGCGGTGGAAGGGGAAGAAGAAGACGATAGTTGCGATAGGGAGACGGATGGCCGAGCATATGTACTCGATGCTGCGTGGCAAGACCGATTACGAGGTGCGGGCGTGGAAGGGGTCGTCGAACACGGCGGCTTTACGGAAGAAGCGAGGATGAGTACGTAAGGAGGGACAGGGGCTTGTCAGGGAAAAATTTGAAATTTTATGCCTGTCACCATCGCTCCTCCTGTTTATCCACGATTTCTACTGGCTCAGGGAAATATCTGACCATGAATGATGCCGTGCGATAATGTCACCTGGCCATTCCCTTCTTCAATACGATGTATCTTTGCATTTGTGAAGACAGAACGCCTCATGAAAATTACTCAGTAGGCAGATGCTTGCGAAACTGGCTGCTGAAGGAGAAATGCAAATTCTTTCAGCACGATAAACCCAACGGTATATCGTGCTCCTGATCGTAGAGAAACGTTATAAACATTTGCCTTCCATCGCCAGACACGATAATCGCCAATTTAAAGCCACGGGCCCAGAACATACTTGCCTCGATGAAGCCCAAATGGTGTTACAATATAGGGTTTGCGGAAAAGCGTGACGGCATTGCAATTCACAGTATCGGGTACTACAGGGTGCTTTTTGAGGAATGCAGGAACGGTGTTCCAGGCAACGGAACGGCCCCACTCCGAGGCTTGGCCTGCACCGCTCCAGCAGTTGGAACTAAGCCCTGCAGGCCGATACTGTATGCCCTGTTCAGCAAGGCGGAGTGCCTAAGAAAAGAAAGGCGTGACAAACGCAAGCTGCGTGGGACGACAAAGGCAAGAATGAACATATGTACATTAAAAATTCGTCTCTAGCGAAAAGCTACTAAGCACTATGTCTGCCAGGGCTTGGTATGCTCGGCGTTTCGCCACGTCCGGGGTTACCGCTGCTTGCTGTCCGGCTTCGGCACTAAAGGTAAACAGCGTGCCAGTGGGGCTTGAAATTACCGCCTGTACTCTGGGAAAGTAGAAAATGCCAAGCTGGCGTTCCTGTCTGCCTTCCTCGATCGTAACGTGGCACACTGCAACGGCGGTGTTGCGGTCATTGGTTACTGGAAAGCCAAGGGCGATAAATCTGCGGGAAAAGGCGCTGTGCACCAGAGATTCAAAATCCACGGGTATGTCGATGAACACCGGGGCGTTCCTACGGGCATCGCCAGCCCTTTGGGGAAGGGTTACCAGCTTCGTCCGCACGGCGGTAAATTCGGCATCCATCATTGCGGGGAAAAGAAGCTGTCCAAGGCTTTCGGCGTTCTGGAAATCGGGAGAGCGGGCGAAGTCCTGTGCGGCGGTGTAGCGCAGGGCCTTCCTGAACGGGTCGCTTTCGTTCTCCGCAGCCTCGAACAGTTGGGCAAAGGTCTGGGCCTGCTGCAGAAAACGGGGGCCGTAGACCTGCCAGGCTTCGGCTCGGTTGATGTAGGCCACGGTAACCCATTCCCCGTGTCGCCTGTCGAAAAACGCATCGGGGGTATGGCGTATGCCGAAAAGCTGCATCTGGGCCTGCACGAATATTTCCGCCTCTATTTCGGTACGTGCTCCGGCTTCGCCGTTCTGCTCCCAGCCCTGTTCCAGTATGGCTATGCGAGAGACGACCTCGCTATTGAGGAACCGTGCAATGGCGGCGGTTGCGTCTGCCTCCGCTGCTATCCTTGTTGCACCCCTGCCCCGTTGTGCGATGAATTCGCTGTTGGGGAATGCTTGTTCCATTGCGCCATGGGAAGCGTCCCACGACGGCGGTTCACTGGGAGCGCTAGCGCAGGTGGCTAGGAGAATGGGGGTGAAGGCCAGCAAGAAAAGTTTTGAAGATGTGTTCATTGTATTTTACTCCTGTATTGGGAAAAACGGTCAAGATCGTTATGTTGACTGTACGGCTGTGGAGGATATTGCTTGTCATATTCATCTTAAGGTAAAACACCGTTCTGTCCATAACGAAGCCTCCTGCTCGGCCTATTCCCTAACAAGGTATCCGTGTCAGGGAATAGGCAAAGCCTTTTGCGGAACGCTAGTGTATTCGATCCCCGGTAAAAGTCAGATTGACCGTTCCTGACATTTGGCGGAATTGACCGGCTGGCATGGGGTGATGCCAAGTGGCGCTACCCAGAGCATGTCTGTATACAACCCTAACACTGAAGTTGCCTGCGGAGTAATGTCTGCTTACAGTTACCCCTGGTGCAACATGACTAAACCAGAACGAACTATCCAAACCATCCGCTCTCCTAACAAAATAAACGGCTACAGTCCAATCGGAATCATTGCGAACATGTATATCCACCGTTTGCTCACCGCAACTGGTCAGAACCAGTCCTAATCCGAATACCAACACCATGACTAGTATTTTCGGCATTCCCAAAAACTTCCTTCTCATAAGTAACTCCTTTTGTGACACCCGCCTTTGCGGATAACCACGAATTTTTTTTGCCCTTATCGGCATTTCCCCCAACGGGGGAAATATACATAGCCAGTATCCAAATTTAGGTGCTGGACTGTATTCAGTTCATGCGCTGTTGGCGGGCAAACAAAATTACCGTGGTGACCCCATACCGAACGGACCGTTTGATTTTGTTGTTGCGGTTTTCGTAAACCCGTGAACACTCCCAGAAAAAAATTGTTGTCATTGTTCTTCCATTTTCCGACCCTCTTGAAATTGCGGTATGAATGACCATGAAACCCTGCCATGCAAAACCCAATCAATTCGGGCAGTACCTCGAATTGATGATTTACTGGATGGCTATTCTTGTTTACACGTACCCAAGAACACCGAGAATAGCCTTTAGCGAGAACTATGCCTCCAACGAGTTCCCGTAAGGGTATAAGTACCTGCTCTTCTACCGTTGCTTTCATAAAACCTCGCAAATCCATCATCGAGGATACGTTCGCCCAGAATATTAGAACGATATCGCCGGAATGAATTGGGGCTCATAGTCACATTTACCCCTATAGTAACACTGGTTATGGAATTTCCATAAAATCCCGCTGCACCGATGAAAGTAACACTGTTTGGGATGGTTATATTGGTTAATCTATTGTTCGCAAACGCTCCTGCACCGATGGAAGTAACGCTGTTTGGGATGGTTATACTGGTTAGGTTATTGTTCTGAAATGCCCCTGCACCGATGGAAGTAACGCCGTTTGGGATGGTCACATTAGCTAATCCAGCGTTGACGAACGCCCTCTAGCCGATGGAAGTAACCCGATTACCCCAAATAGTATCGGGAATAACTAGGTTTGTCATTCTTGAAGCATTATTTGCAAACCCAAGTATCCGTTCCCTCTCAAACCGAAACATTGATGCGTTATAGGTACCTGCCTGTCTACCATTCTGGTTATAATTCCGAACAAAATAATGAAAACCATCTCCGAATGAATTGGGACTTATAGTCACGTTTGCTCCTATGGTAAGCTGGGTTAGGTTATTGTTCAGAAACGCTTCACTACCGATATAAGTAACACTACTGGGAATGATTACTCTGGTTAATCCCGTGCGGTTAAATGCCCCTGCACCAATAGAGATAACTGGATCACCCCAAATGGTATAGGGGATAGTAAGGTTTGCTATTCTGTCATTGTTCGTAAAACTTTGTATCTGTCCCCTCGTAAACCTGAATCCGTCATATCTCGCAAAGTCGTTTCTGGTGACGGCTCGTATTTGCAAAACCCCGTCTCTGGCTGCAGTCTCGGCGGCTATTCCGTTTACGCTGGCAACCCGTATGCTCATCCTGTCGCTTATGTCGTTTGCATTGACATTTTGGAAATTCAAGGTTCGCCTGTCAGAAGCGTTAACACTTACGGTGGGACTAGCCGCCCAGCTTAATTCCCAAAAGCCACCCGTCTGTAAAGTCTGCCTGCCTATTACCCTGTTCTGGTCATTCAACAGTTCGAAAACTACGGAAAAGTTATTGTTACGCCTTACAAAGGCATTTAGATTGGTCACGCCTTGTCGGGGCCAATTGCCCAGCCCCCATGTTTGCGCTCTTCCCGTAGCCATCAAACCGCCATGTATCGCTTGTAACGCACGTTCTATGGAAACCGTCCAAATATCACTGCCATGAAGATGTGTTTCTATGCTAAGGTTTACGGTTTCCATCTGCCAATTGATCGCCCCACGTGTAATCTCGACTGTGTAAAACAAGGTGTAGGGCATGGACTCCCTTCGATGAAAATCGGCAAAGAACTGTTCCGTTTCCGTGAGCCGTTCTACCCATGCTCGTCGCCACGCTAATTCATTGCGGACATCATCGCCGATATTTCCACTCCTGATACTTGCGTGCAGTATAGAAGAACGGTTTACGGCTTCCAAAAGGGTGGGGTCAAATGTGGCGGCCTGAAAGTAATAGCTTAATGCCGCTACTTCGGTTCCACGTCTTTGGGCTGTAATGCCCCTAGCAAGGGCGATCTCCCCGCTTACTCGGCTTGCCGCCGCCGCGCCGGCAAGTTCCTGCCTTGCGCTAGCCGTCAGGTTTACGCCCATCTGGGTCAGAAGTTCCATCGAGACCCTGCGTATGCCGGTAAGGTCGTTCATTTCGGCAACAGTGGGGGTACTGGTAAAAGAAGCTCTTATCACGCCGAGGTTCCCTCTGCCTGCCCTTCCTGTTCCCCTTACCTGAACCTCCAAAAAATGACCCGTGGCGGTTCTTGTGATGCTTCCGGTAAGAACATAGTCCACGTTCTCGATTTCCCCTAGGCGACCGATATCTTCTTCTGTCTGGTAGATACCGCTTTCAATCTCCCTTAGAACAATTTCGAGGCGTTGCCTATCCAGTACGGATATGGCCGAAAATCTGGACAAATCGCTAACCAGTACGCTTTGTACCATGGAAGGCAGATGGTTTTTCCCATCGGGGAGTCGCTCCGCTCCGCCTAGCTCCATTACCGCAATGCGTGTTCCCCTGCCGCCTGCTCCGGTAAAGTTCGCAGCCGATAGCTGATCTGCGTGTGCGATAAGCAAAATTACGGCAAATACTGCAAAACCCAGGTTTTTCATAGATGCAAGTCCTTTTTTTGAGAGTTCCCCACCCTTACGGATAGGGTATGCAAACCAAACACTGAAAGAATCAGGTGCTGGGTTTTACCAAAGCAAGGAAAAAGCGTACGGGCAGGATGTCAGACATTTTTTTCCATAAGTCGATCTGGCTATTTTTGATTCCACCCACAAAGAGGAGATCCAGGCAGATAGCCTCCGCTTACCAATACCAAGCCTCAAGTCCATTTTGTGGCATTCATCCCATTGGATAGCGGTTTTTTGACCCATTGAGATTATTATAGCTTAAATGTAGATATAGTCAAGGCAAATTGGTCATTGTTGCTGTATAGCTTCAATGGGGACAATAAAATGTCTCTATCGGAGGCTCCAAATGACCGATTGTCGCCTGCTGTTAGCGCGAAACATGAAAAAATACCGTAAAATCATGGGATTATCCCAAATGGCCCTGGCGGAAATGGCTGGGTGCTCCACCACCCTTATAGGCAATATAGAGATCAACAAGCGGTTCCCTTCACCCAAAAACATCAATCGAATAGCAAACGCCCTTGAAATAAAAGTGGCAGACCTTTTTTTGGAAGACGAACCCGAATCAATGAAAGTAATGGCTGCCAAGAAAGACCTGAAAACCAGGTTCGAGGGGATCATGAGCAGAGCCATAGACGAGCTATTTAGCGATGACGAGAAACGCTCCTCTAAACTTCCGTAGGCCATGGTAAATCAACCTAGGGACAAACCCTCAATTTCCAGCTTTTCAAGGCAAAAAACACCACATCTGAATGTTTCATGCTTTATCATCGCTTCTCCTCCACCAAATATGATGCCTCATTTTTGGTGGTTTTTAGGTCTAAAGGCTCATTTCTACTGACGGAGTAGGGCGCATTTTCACTGATTTTTAACAGGAGGCTAACGAGCGCACCACAAAATCTTTCCTACTCCCCACTTTCCCGCAAATCTGGTATAGTAAGATAGGGAGTCATGGTATCGCCACCAGGCGGAATACGCCATACAACGTTTTTCATCGCCGCGAGGAACGCGGAAGGAGACAACACCGTGCTTGCTGAATCAAAAGGACTAAAAGAGGAATGCGGCGTTTTCGGAATATGGGGCCACAAGGACGCGGCGCACGTCGCGTATTACGGGCTTCACAGTCTGCAACACAGGGGGCAGGAAGGCGCGGGGATTGTCGTCAAGGACGGCAAGAAGCTTACCAGACACCGCGGGCTAGGGCTTATCGCGGAGGTCTTTACCAAGGACACGCTGGACAGGCTGAGCGGTACGGCGGCCATTGGGCATGTGCGTTACAGCACGATGGGGAAAAACGAGCTGGAAAACGTGCAGCCGCTTCTGTTCCATTTCGAGAACGACAGCCTGGCCCTTTGCCACAACGGGCACTTGGTCAACGCCAAAACCCTGCGGCGCGAACTGGAGGATCTCGGTAGCATATTCCAGACCAGCTCGGACACCGAGGTCATGGCTCATCTAATCAAAAGGAATCCGCATTCCAACGTGGAAGCCCTGAAAAGGACGTTCAACAAAATCAAGGGCGGTTTTTCCTATATCCTGTTAACGCAGGATGAGATGGTGGCGGTTCGCGATCCAAACGGCATCAGGCCATTGTCCATCGGCCTCTTGGGGGGTACCTACGTAATCGCCTCCGAGACATGCGCCCTTGACATAATCGGCGCGTCCTTCGTGCGAGACGTGCGCCCCGGGGAGATGGTGATAATCAATGATAGGGGCATGAAGTCGGAAATGTTCATTCCGGAAGCCGAAACCGCGCTTCAGATTTGCAGCATGGAGTATATCTATTTCGCCAGACCGGATTCGAACATAGCCGGCGTGAACGTACACACGGCGCGAAAAAACATGGGAAAAATTCTTGCCAGGGAATCCCCCGTACAGGCGGACGTGGTAACCGCCGTTCCGGATTCGGGCGTTTCCGCGGCGATTGGCTTTGCGGAAACCACGGGCATTCCCTACGAGATGGGGCTTATCAAAAGTAGGTACGTGGCGCGGACTTTTATCCAACCGTCGCAGGAGCTGCGCGAGCAGGGGGTAAAGATGAAGCTGTCGCCCGTGCGTGGCGTGGTCGCCGGCAAAAGCGTAGTGATTGTGGACGATTCCATCGTAAGGGGCACCACCACGAAGCGAATCGTCAGGCTTTTGCGCGAGGCCGGTGCGGTCGCCGTGCATGTCCGCATTTCGTCCCCACAGCTTAGGTACCCATGTTTTTACGGCATCGACATACAGAGCCGGAGCGAGCTAATCAGTTCCGATCATTCCGTGGAGGAGGTATGCGCGATAATCGGCGCGAATTCCCTTGCCTTCCTTAGCGAGGAGGGTCTTGTCAACGCCATTAGCATACAATCGGAAGGCAGGTACAGGGGATTATGCATGGCATCCTTTAACGGGGATTACCCAACAAAGCTTCATGATTACGAGGAAGAAATTCGCGACAAATGGGGGAGGGGATAGGAAATGTCGAGTGCATACAAAAGCGCGGGGGTGGATATCGAGGCTGGCTACGAGGCCGTGTCCCGCATGAAAAAGCACATCCAGAAAACCATGCGTCCAGGGGTGATGGGCGCGGTGGGCGGTTTCGGCGGACTGTTCGACCTTGGCGCGCTTTCCGTAAAGGAGCCGGTGCTGGTGTCGGGAACGGACGGCGTTGGCACGAAACTGAAGCTGGCTTTTACCATGGAAAAGCACGACACCATAGGCATAGACGCGGTGGCGATGTGTGTCAACGATATTATAACCCAAGGGGCGCAGCCTCTGTTTTTTCTGGACTACATTGCCTGCGGGAAGTTGGACCCCAGGCAGATAGAGGATATCGTTAAGGGCGTAAGCGAAGGCTGTGTACAGGCTGGTTGTGCCCTGATTGGCGGGGAGACGGCGGAAATGCCCGGGCTTTACGGCGAGGACGAATACGATATTGCCGGGTTTGCCGTGGGCGTGGTGGAGAAGAAAAGTATTATAACCGGGGAAAGCATAAGCGAGGGGGACGTACTGGTGGGACTTGCCTCGTCTGGTACGCACAGCAACGGGTATTCCCTGATCAAGAAAATCGTAACGGATAACGGCCTGTCCCTTGACACGGTGTACGATGGCTTCGACCGCCCCTTGGGGGAAGTGTTGCTTACCCCCACGCGAATTTACGTTAAAACCGTTCTGGATATTCTGGCCGATGTGCAGGTGAAAGGCATGGCCCATATCACGGGCGGCGGCTTTATCGAGAACATTCCCAGGGTCATACCCAAGGGGTTAGGTGTCCTTCTCGAGAAAGGTTCATGGAAAGTGCCTGGGATATTTCTTTTCCTGCAAAACCATGGCCGCATCCAAGAGGAAGAAATGTATAACGTCTTTAACATGGGCATCGGCATGGTTCTGGTGGTGAAAGAGCAAGATGTGTCAGCGGTCATGGCGAAAGTGGGGGAGGGCGAGGCCTTCGTGATCGGGAAGGTGGTGTCGGGCGAAGGGGTAGCTTTTTCGTGAAAAACATTGCCGTTTTTGCGTCGGGGGGTGGTTCCGACTTGCAGGCCATTATCGATGCATGCAAGTCCAGTCGCCTGAATGCCAGGGTTTGCGTTGTTATCAGCAACAACAGCAGTTCGATGGCTTTGCAGAGGGCGCGAAACGAGGGGATACCCGCGTTTCATTTTAGCGCCAAGGTAATCGGGGATTCGGTGGCACTGGAAAAACGGACGCTGGACACGTTGCTGGAACACCAAACCGATTTGGTTTTCTTGGCGGGTTATCTAAAAAAAATGGGTGCTTCCGTTCTACAGGCCTACGAAAACCGTATCTACAATATTCACCCGTCCCTGTTGCCCAAGTACGGCGGGGAAGGGATGTATGGGATCAATGTACACAGGGCCGTACTGGAAGCTGGCGAAACGGAAACTGGTATTACCATTCACCGGGTAAGCGGCGAATACGACACCGGTGAGATTATCGCGCAAAGAAAAGTGCCCGTGCAGGATGGCGACACGCCAGAGGTATTGGCTGCAAGAGTGCTTGTTCAGGAGCATGTTTTTATTGTTGATGTGCTTGCGGATATTTTGGGCGGGACTCCATAAATACCGCATAATCCCCTCAATCATATACAGTGGCAGATTAACCAGCCAACTTTCACACCGAAAGTTGGAAATCATACGGAAAACGCTCCTTTTCATCGAGACCCCACCTCTGGGCGATAAACGGCGGTTACCCCTTTGATGCGAGGACTACGTTTTTTTTCAGCCTAAGTTTCGCGCCATGGTACAGCCTTTTGCAGATTACCGTTTTTCCCTCGCAAAGTAGTTCCGCAAGCTTTACACCCGAACCGTCGTGGCAAAGTACCTCGATATCAAAGCGAGTGCCGTAACGTTGCGAAACCAGCACCGAGGCATCGAAAAAGCCGGAAATATTGGCATAGGTGTTGCGGCATTTAACGATTATGTCAATATCCGATGTCGGTAGGATGTAAGGCATTCCCGTTAACAGTTCAAGGGCACAGGAGCCGTACACGCCGACATTCAGTCCGTGCCCCGTCGCAAGCCTTGAAATATCCTCGAGCGCTTTGCGTATGGGCTCGTGTTTACAGCCGCTGGCACGCACGATCAGGTCGAAGGGGGTGATGACATGTGTAATCTCATTCAAGGGAATTTCAGACTTGAGCCTTACGCGCGCGCCGCCCTTGAGTAGATGGGAGGAAAAGCCCACCTCCAGAAAACCGTCCCGCGGATTTTCCTGCGCCTTGACGATTGCGGGTGTGTTGTTGGATATCACATGATGGAGCAGCGTTTCATCGGCGGATGGGTTATATCGGGTTGCCATCGCCAATGCGTGTTTCCTGCCGGCGCTGCTAATTTGTAGGACATCGTGCCGGCGAAACGCCGTCATTGCTACCTTCCTTTTACCCATGTAGGATCGGTTTTGCGCCTGGACTGGTAGTCAACTTGGGACTGCATAAGACTGTCTAGCATTCGGGTCTTTTCTGGGCCTTCCAGCAATGTTCCGCGCGCTACGCCGTATGGTGCCAAGGACACTGCCGTATGCGCCACCCCCAATTCCAGGTTGGGCGAGACTCTAACGATGCGTGCTTTTATGCGAAGGATTGTTCTGGCAAGGCGTTCGACCGTGTCCCGGGAACTTGCCGTGCTGCGCAGTATTGTTGTCTCAAGATCGCCTCCGCGTATGCGGGAATAGGTGATGATCTTTCCTGCGGGGTTACAGATGTGCCCGGAGTCCAGCACGGGGAACCGGTCGCCCGTGGGGAGTCCTCCGACTATGAGGTCGCGGTAATCGCTTTCATCGGTTTGCAAAAGCGAGATGTCCCCGCGTAACGGAATTCCGTCGAGGGTTAACCATCCGAACTCCTGGCAGCCGTAGAGATCGTGAACCGTGGCGTCCAGCATTTGCCGCGCCATTGGCCGCAAGTCCGGGTCAAGCGGTGTTCCGGCGACGATAAGCACAAGGTTGCGTGGCAGGAGTTCGGCCATGCCCATTTTCGCGGCGTCTTCCAGGGTGGCGCGAAGGAAGGACGATTCGCCAATGGCGGCCCGTGGCCGTTCCGTGCAAAGAGCCAACAGCAGCGCATCCCGGCTGGAGGCCTTGAGGAACGACCATGTAACACCAGCCTCCTCCAGCGCCCGGCGCGGGAACACGTTCACAAGTGGGGGGTACGCAACCAACAGGTGATCTCCGGCCCCTACGCCAGCAAGCTCCAGCGCCCTTGCCGTGGCAGCGACTCTGTCCGCAATCTCATGAGCTGTTACGCCAACGATATTCTGGAAGGCCGTTGTTCCTGTCGTTGCGGTTATGTACGACAGGTTATACGGCGTGTGAATTTCCTCGATGAAGTGTGCGCCTGTTGGCCCTGATATTCCCTTGTCGGCAAGAGTCAGGCGCACCATCGATTCGAGGGTGGGAGCCGAGCTTGCGTTTTGCACGTACTCTTCAAGTTCCTTAATCATGTTCACCGGCAACCACCTTTACTCATGTCAACAATTCTTTCTCCAATTTCGCGAACTGTTTTTCGATGATTTTCAGCACATCTTTTCGCACCGTCCGTCCGCCGCGCTGCGCGCCCAAATTTCCCCGCCCAAACGGGCCAAGTTCGTTTGATCTGCCCTGTCTGTTCAGATCGTATATTTCCGAGATATGCCTGTCGATGGCTGAGGGCATGTCGGCCGGGTCTTCGATAATTTCCTCTACGCCACCCAGTTTGTGGAAGTATTCGGCGCCAGAGGCAAAGACCGGATTCGACTGCGAAAGCTTCTCCAGTCGCTCGATGTCCATTTTCGTAATTCGCGCAATGCTACTCAACGGCATTACGTGAATCATTGTTCCGAACTTCTTCGATAACGTGAGGATGCGATCGGCCTGCAGGCCGTGGCAAAGGAACGCGCCGCTGATTGCTCGGCCTATTATCATCGCCACTACCGGATGGCCGTGCTGGCGAGCCTCGGCAAGGGCAAGCTGGTATGCACCGGTGGCACAGTTCATACCGAATATTTCCTCGACCTTGCCTGGTGCGTTGCCGGGGGTGTCCACCAGCAGTACCAGGGGGCGCTTTTCGTCTGCCGGTTTTTCGCGGTCTGCCTCGATTGTGTGGTACACGGCGACGGCCATTTTGTACGCTTCCTCCAAGCCGATGACCCCGGCCATTACCACGGGGAAGCGGGGGTTCCGCACCTTCGCGTCGGTGGCGATTACCGTAACCACTCGCCCTGCCAGTGTGGCTGTTCCCACCACGGCCCCTGGCCCAATGGAGGCATCTTGTTTGTACGGGCCTATAACATTTTCGGCGAAGCTACCTGCGTCAAGTATCATTTCCATTGCCTCGCGGCCCTTCCCAACGAGGGTTTGCAAGACTGTTGTTGAATTCGACATTAGTTGCCTCCTCCTTTTGCGGTTTTGGCTTTTTGCAAAAATTCATTGCAATACATGTCGGGAATCGTATCCGGTTCGGCGTTGCCGAAATGCGCCCAGACATCGCGTGCGTCTTTTGGCTTCAACCGGGCCGCTAGTTGGGTACGCTCAAGCTGTATCGTCACAAGTTCCATGCTCCCGATGCTGCGGCCCGAAGATATTTTCCCTAGCGGCATTGCCAGAACTTCTGCAAGCTTTGTGCGGAAGGCCTGGATGGAATCCTCGACAAGGTAAGCGCAGTTGCCCATGATGTACCTGTTCTTTCCGCCGGTGGTACGGTAAATGAGCGCGCGATCGGAGGCGTCGAACTCCTTTTTGCCCATAACCTCTTCGATAACCTCTGGGCCAGTGAGTCCGACGCGCCCAAGCTCGCTCATTACAAGCATGTCGGTGGCGGTCGCGACGAAACCCATTCCGCCGAAACAGCCAACCCTGCTGCCTACCAGCGATATTACCGGGATTTTGCCTCTGCAGGACTGGATTCGTTCCATTAGCTCGGCATGGGCCAGAAGTCCCGCGTTCGCTTCGTGGAGGCGCACGCCGCCCGTGTCAAACGATATTATCACAGCCGGACTGCGTTTCTCGTCGCCAGGATACTTTGCCTTAGCTTTTTCGTACAGCGCAAGCGCGGACACAAACGCGCCCACCATCTTCGCCCCGCCGACCTCCCCAATGGAACCGCCGATAAATCGCCCTTCCTGCGATATTACGAAAACTGGGCGACCGCCAATTCTTCCGGCCGCCGTGACTACGCCGTCGTCGAACGAGACCGCCTCGCCAAGCTCTGGTAGGTGCGGACTGGTGATTGCCATGTCAGGACCGGCAAGCTCGCGGTACGTACCTTCGTCCATTAGATTGCGGGCCCTTTCGCGGGCCGTGGATTCGTAAAAACTTTTTTCCTGCATTTCCTGCCAGCTTGTCATGGGGCATCCCCCCCTTCCCCAAGCTCTATGGCGGCCTGCTTCAAGCGCATGGCCGCGACAAATGGCGTGGAATTATTGTCGTTAATATCAATACTAACATTGCCAAGGCTGGAGTCGACGATAAAGCGACTCAGAACCTTCTCCCACACGCCGTCGTAACCCCGCACCGGCGTAGTGACCTTTACGCTAACGGCACCGTCAAGATCGGCGTGGCGTACCAATACTTCCATATCGCCGGAACCAACGACACCGGTGTGCGACCAGTCGCAAGGGATATTGTAAGCCTTGTTTCCGGGGAACGAAAAAGTCATTTCATGCAACTTCATGTTTTATCTCCTCTACCAGTTGCGGAAGCGCGCGGGCGGGTTGTAAAGTCCCCCCGATATACGCACCAGATCGCGCACGTTCTTTGCCACAAGAAGCGAACGGTTTGCGCGGGAAATGTCTATGCCAAGATCCCCCGGCGTTTTGACTATTCCCTGTTGTCGCAGTTTTTTTGTTTTCTCGGCATTGGCGCTAAGTCCAAGTTCGGTGTAGCCGGCCACCGCGCGTATTGCGGCCATGCGCTGTTCGAGGGACGCGCATTTGTGAAGGTACGCGATTCCCTCCTCCGTTACAATGTGCGAGAGATCGTCACCG
>Ga0209755_10004609_pt1 | contig 16208 bp, 13 predicted proteins | sample TergutCo191P1_FD_187301 | JGI IMG/M metagenome (GOLD analysis project Ga0209755, IMG submission 187301) | Cornitermes sp. P1 segment gut microbial communities from Petit-Saut dam, French Guiana - Co191P1 (SPAdes) (version 2) | ecosystem: Host-associated > Arthropoda: Insects > Digestive system... | reverse complement strand
TTGAAGTTTATGCCTGATGATGGCTCATAAGAGCCGAAACATGTAGCGAAGTAATTGTGTATGTTATATTGAAACTAAGTAAATATACCGTATTGTTGTGTCGACGGAAAATATATTGTGATTTACGATAAATGGTTTGAACATGTTTGAGAGTAGGAAGATCATTGCACTTGCCAGAATCTGAATACCAGTTCGTCCAACCCATTGCCTAGTTACTCTTCTGGCTGCTTAGCTTATTCTAGTGTGTATGTAAACTTCAGAAGTGCTCAGGACAAGAAATGAGTTGTTTGCAAGCTGCGAGTAGCCCCTGTGTTTGAAGTGGAATCCACTTCACATGAAGGACACTTGCTGCTGATCATTTTTTGTGTGTGTGCATGCTTGCGTGTGTGTGTGTGTTTGCGTACGTGTGTGCACACGCGCACACCTACCTTTGTCAACATATAGAAGACCAAGTATTGAGTCATATGCATTCCAACATGCATATACCAAGCCAAAAAAAGACTCTTCATTGTTGGTGTGTGTGACTGGTATAAAGGACTTGTATGTTCCTGACCCTACAAATTCTGGCCAGATTATGGGATGCATGTATGAGAAAGGCTAAATCTCCAGTAGCTCTTAAATGCGGTTATTGTGCCATGTAGTCTTAATGACATAAACACAGACTCAGCTTGCAAATGTTACACTCATCAGTATTTTTATGTACATTTATCCGCATCAATATAGCATAGCTTACAACATATGTGTGTTGTGTGTTATGTGACATGGTTTTCTGATGTATTATATTAAGTTTGCTGAGTGTGATTTCAAGATTTTATTGATTTTTGTGTACATTGTGTAGGTTCTTCTTCTTTAGACGGGTGGTTGTACTGTCTGGCCGCCTTAATAACTGTCATGAGAATTTGACCAAAGCACATTATATTAAACTTCATAGAAGACATCCCTTTGTGTTACATGACTCAATAATATAATAATTCGAACACTCAAAACAGCTATCTTTATTATAAAAGCAGTGTCATCATTCCTATAAAATGGCTACACTTTATTTTGTCTTGAGGTTCACTCAAGATGAGTCAAAACATGTAGCCACTTTACAGAAACAAGAATAATGTTTTTATAGTAGACAGACTTGTGTTGACTTTTAATGAACGTCATATTATGTGGATTCTGTTAATACAGTGTGCACTTGATATTGGCTATAAATATGAAGATACGGTAATAATGGAAATAAACTTAAAATAGAATGTATGTGATAAGTAAATACTACTGTAGAATACTTGTTCACACACATGTTTTAAAAAACATAAATCATTGTTTATTATGTTACTGAAAGGTATTATTTCCACTACAACTTGTGTAAATGTGATCACTGATCTGCTGTAGTACTTTAAGGGAGTGTTAACAACAATATGTGTGTGCTTGGATGGTCTTTATTCACAACATTTTTACTTAGGTACATGGTAAGTTATGAACCAATTTAAGATGTATAGTTTCTGCAGGGGTTTAAGAGATGTTCAGTCTTTGGTCAATGTTACACACATATGCAGTTGTAACTTGTCTGCCATCTCTTTTCACTTTACCTTGCTACAGATTTTCATACCCTCAGTGCCTTGTTTTTCAAACTTATTTATAGTTCCAAGTGCTGTAACTTAAACTGGTTGCTTTATTAGAGGAGGCTTCAGTTTGTCAACCAGTTTTTTCAGTTCATGGTCTTTTGAGTTAGGGTCATTTTAACTGTGTTGTTTATTCTGTTGTACCACTGAAGTGTATATCATACTAGGGTGAAGCCAGCCAATTTTGATGTGCCTTGGGATATTGAGGATGATTCTAAAGTATTACAAGGCATATATCAGTATGGAATAGGTTCATGGGAAGCAATGAAAATGGATCCATCACTTGGCATTAGTGATAAAATTCTTGCCAATGAAGATAAAAAGCCTCAAGCAAAACATCTACAGACAAGGGCGGAGTATCTGCTGAAAGTATTACGTAAACATTTGGATCAGAAGAGTGGTGTGGTAAGTAAATGAACATCTAACCATTTACTGTATAACTAATACCCTGTTTTTTATGCTGCCTCTCCATTCTGTGCAACTTGTGTCAGTTTGCCCACTTCTCTGTGAGATGTAGGTCTGAAAATTCCTCCCAGTGTGTTCCTTCAGCATTTTTGAAGGGATAGCATTGGAAATGCATGAGTAGTTCGAAATTCAGATTTTTAGTTAACTTTGAGCAGGCTTTGTTCAAATTTGCTTCAGGTTGATTAACAAAACACTAAATATACTGCCCAAACAGTTTGTTGTGCAAAGCTGCTAAATCAAATTACATGGGCCTGTCTTCCATTATTTTAACAGAACATAGCTATATTTTGGCAAATTTGCAGCAACAGGATGTCACACATGACTCTGGCCTTGTGTATTAAGGTAGACAGCACAGAATGCTTGTTGGCTGGATGGTGGTGCACATTCACATTAAAAAAAAAAAGTTATCCTTCTTGTTACTTTGCAATCCAGGGAGCCATATTTTCATGTGTAAATATTGATGTCAATGATGAGGTGTTTATCTGTTGCAGTCTACACAGTTAACTGTGGTGCCCTTCATCCCTCTGTTCCTTGAGACCAGTTTACAAATATATTATTTATTTAATGGAACCAGCAGTTTGCCTTGTAGTCAGCCCCATGGAGGGATTCCTCCTTGAAGCCACCCATGATGTGGGTGGGTGCCATGGGGGGTAGTGGTGAACCCATGGTTATTCTATCCATTTGTTTATACAACTGGCCACTGAAGCAAAATTGTGAGGAAGTCTAGGATGTTGTAGGAAAGTCTGATATTATCATCAACAGATTTCCAACTCAGAAGTTGGATTGTGTCCCCAGCCATGACTTTGGTGGTGATGAAAATTATGTTGAAGATAATGTATAGGCTTAGGATTATATTCATTTTGTATATTGCATGTGTAAAGTAAAACTACATTTAAACTTTCACTTAGAGGCAATCCTCTGAATAATGATGCTCCTCTTTATTCATAGAATTGGCTCTAGGTGAAAGTTAAAATGTAGTTTTGTTTTACATATACAGTGTGCAGAATCTGTGTACTCCTAAGCATGCTGATGAAAATGTCTTCAGATGTGACTCATTGTCATGTGTTTAGACATATTCTGTGGAGTTCTTGACATGGTGTGGGGAGTGACCCAGCTACACACCTATCAGACCCACTAGTGTTTCACTGGAGATCCATTGTGCTTGTGCTGGGCCAGAGGTGGACTTGTTTGTTTATTTTTTGGGGACACCATATAGCTAGGGTGGAACTATACCTTGTGTCCATAGTTTTTCAGTGCTATCTTCTGGCAGGAAGGACTTGTAAAGGGAAGCATGTTTTTTTGCTCTACGGACTGTGTAAGTCTTTTGTCAGTGTTGCATGTATTGGGATCCTTCAGTAGAACAAAGATTTGTCAGTAGTTACTGATGTTAAGGACTACCGTAGCATTGCCTTTGTCCACTGATCAGATTGTGAGATGAGCACTGTCCCACAGTGTGGGGAGCGCATTCCTGTCTCCATATTTAGGTTGTGCGTGGGGTCCTGATTTTGGTCAGGATTGGCAGGATTGTGTTTCTTTTCGTACTTCTCAGCAGCTTCTTTGGCTAGCATATCATGATACCCTAATATGACAGCAGATGGAGGCAGCACACTCCCCAGAAATGTCAGAGCAAACAGGTTACACTGTATAGCGTAAAAGCCCAGAATACCACCCACTGTGAAAACATGAAATGTAACATCATGTTGTGGGAAATGGTGTCTTATGCCATAAATTTTTTGTGACAATTAAGAATTTACTTTCTCCCGTAAAGCTTATGTGCAGGCAGTGTATGTGTGTGTGTGTGTGTGGCTAGAGTGATACATAGTTGCATAACTATTATGTATGTTGTAATAATAATCATATCCTTGTCTTGTAACCAGGCAAAACCAAAGCGTCAGCGTAAGACACGAGAGGCAAAAGTAGTTTTGACAAAAGAGATAATTGAAGATGACTTATCATCAGGAGATGAGAACACCAGCATTACTGCAGCTTCAAGCAGCACTCTGGCTCCTCCAAAGCGACCAACCAAACCAAAACTTGAGAAGTTCAAAGTCAAGCCTGAAGGAGATGCGGAAGAACCAAAGAGTGATACTCCAGAAGACAAGGATAAGGATGAGACTCCAACCAAAGAAGAACATCGCAGAGAAAAGAAGAAGTTAAAGAAAGAGAAAAAGGAATCAAGAAAGAAGAAGAAACCAACAGGACCAATGCATTTCACAGCAAACAGTGAGCCTCGAGCACTTGAAATCATTGGAGATTTGGAACCTTCTGTTTTTAATGAGGTATGTAGTGTTGCATTTTCATCAATATTATAGACTGGAACATAGAGCTTCTTCTATGTTGTTTAGCAAGTCACTTTCCTCTCATTATCAAAATAGTACATGCTTTTATGATTCTCTCTGCATCTTTTGCATTCCCAGGCTAACTATATGACACAGACATAAAGCAAGGGCACACATGAAATGGGAGTGAGTAAGTAATATCCTTACATTGTAATTGAAATCAGTGACTAGAGAAGTTGCCAGCCTCCACTCAGACTAGTGTAGAATCACATTGTGTGTATAGTGTCTAACAAATCTGCAACTGTTGATAAGAATAAATTGTTTACTTTCATGTTATCACTACTTGATATGCCAATCACTGCTGTCAATGACCAATTATTATCTATTAATATCATTCACTGTCAGTTATTATCACCGTGCAGTACTCCATGGCCTCTTTCCTAATTTCTTTTCATTATTCATGGAGCAAAAAAAGCTGAATCTTGTTCATTGCTCTTAAGGTATTATATACAGTAAAATTTTATTTATCCAGCATCAATGTGTGATAGGGTTTGCAGATAGATCAATTTTACCAATAGATAGAACAGTGACTTAACAAAAAAACAATTTTAATGTGGGCTGTAATTTTAAATAAACTTTAAAGACTGTCAAAATATGGCAAACATAAAGTACAGCATAGTGCATAAAATTTATTAAAAAGACCAGCAGATTCACTTGGATTTAGGAATGTAATTTTGTTACATAATGACCACTGACATGTTTGAACCACTGCTGTGGCCACCTTCAGGGTGGTAAGATCAAGAATACAAATACTTGGTCGGACAATTAAGTTTGCGAACTCACTACCGTGTGCTTGCCGTGGCAGCACAGCCTTAGTATGGTTTGATGACGTTGACATATCAGCATTTCACAGCTGTACTGTTGATCTATGGCAGTCTCTTTCTGATTGGCATCTATTACTGTCTGTGTGGGTTTGATGTGCCGTCGCGAGAATATTGGAGCTTGAATTAGAGCAATGAACAAACATTAAATTTCTAGTTAAACTTGGTAAGAGTGGAAACAAAATCAGAGATGTTAGTGCAAGTTTACAGGGATAATGCTATGTAGAAAACAGCAGTTTATAGGTGGGTGAAATGTTTTTCTGAGGGAAGAGAAAGTGTCACTGACGAAGAGAGATCAGGATGGCCAGCAACAAGCAGAACTGAAGAAAACATTGAAAAAATTCCTGAGAGTCAGCCAAATATTTTCACGCACAAGCATGAAAATCTTTGGCTGACTCTCAGGAGCATGGCAGAGCAAGTGAACATCAACTGAGAAACATTTAGGAAAATCTTAAATGAAGATCTTGACATGAGAAAGGTGTGTGCAAAAATGATCCCAAAGGAGCTCACCGAAGAGCAAAGGCAAAGAAGAGTCACAATTTGCCGTGACCTTTTGGAGAGGCAAGAAGACATTTTGGGCTGTTTCGTCACAGGTGATGAAACATGGGTCTACTAATATGACCCTGAAACGAAGGGGTGAAATGCACAATGGAAGACTGCCAATTCCCTGTGACCAAAAAAATTCTGTCAGTCCAAATCAAGAGTCAAAACAATGTTGCTGACTTTTTTTGATATTGGGAGGATTGTTCATAATGAATTTGTATCAACTGGACAAACAGTCAATCAAGTTTACTATTTGGAAGTACTGGAAAGGCTGCGTGTAAAAGTTAGACGAAAATGACCTGAACTTTTTGTCAACAACTCATTAATCTTGCATAACAACATTGCACCTGCTCACATGGCACTGTCTGTGAGGGAGTTTTTAGCTACTAAACAAATAACTGTTTTGGAACACCCTGCCTATTCACCAGATCTAGCCCCCAGTGACTTTTTCTGTTCCTGAAGATAAAGGAAGTATTGAAAGGAAGGAATTTTGATGACATTAGGAGTAATACAACAGTAGCTGTGAAAACCATTCCACAAAATCAGTTCCAAAATTGTTTTGAAGGGTGGACTAGGCGCTGGCATCAGTGCACAGCTTCCCAAGGGGAGTACTTTGAAGGTGACCACGGTGGTATTCAGGAGTGAGGTATGTAGCACTTTTACTGCGATGAGTTCGTGAACTTTTTTGTCTGACCATGTATATTTATATGTCAAGATCATTCCACAATTAAAAACGATATAGTTTTGGTTAAAATTCCGGTTAAATGGTAAAACAATGATGAGTATAAAATATGAGAAGTTACAAACTATCATTAGGAGTATAGAGTCTGAGGAAGGATGTACGTAGTAGGTACATGTGGTGGATAATGATCCAGGTTGGTGAGCGATGATATAGTCTGCATAGGGAACTACAATAGAACTCCATTTATCTGGATTATTTGGGACATTGAGCCATCTGGATATGCAGAAAATATGGATAACTGGATTTTTCTTTGAAAATAGGCAACATGCGCAGTTTGTAGTTCAGCTGTTACTATTTACAGTATGTGCCTTTGTCTGAACCTTTTGACTACGCCTTATTTGAAGTTCTAGAAGCCAGTAACACTGTACTGTACTTGATCAGATAACCAGTAATTTCAGGGCAAGATAGTTTTGTAAAGTTATCAAAAGATTTGCCCAAAGGGCCAAGCCGATCAGGAAAGCCAGCGTCTGGATAAGTGGAGTTCTACTGTTCTTGGAACTCTTACAACTTTTCCTGTTTGGATACAGTGTATGTGTAGACCCAGCCAGTTGCAAAAGCAAGGTGTATTTTGTTTGCAGGAGTAGTGAACCTGCGTAGAGAAGAAATGTTTTAGAACAATTTAAATGGACATGATACTTAAATATAATGAAAGCTGCTGTATTTTTACAGTGCAAGGAGAAGATGCGTCCAGTGAAGAAAGCTTTGAAAGCTTTGGATAATCCTGATCAGTCTCTCACTGAGCAAGAACAAGTAAATCATACACGGCAATGTTTATTGCAAATTGGTGACCAGATTAACAGATGTCTGTCTGAATACAAGGATCCAGACAAAGTGAAGGAATGGAGAAGGTAATGTTTCCTAATATTTTGTTTATATGTGCACAGAGTTTTGAGGTCTGTGCATTTTTTATCATGGCACTTCAGATTAAATACTGTATTCATTTTTCAGTAGAGAGGTGCTAATCATTTGATTGTCAGCCATTTTGTGTTTGCCCAAACCTGAAATTTGCGTATATTTATATATTGAGTGTTTGGGCTAAATGAGTACCTGAAAGTTATATGACAAAATCTGAGGTTCATAGTGAACAGCTTTGGATGCAGAATGTCTTAATAAATTTCTCTGGTGTCAGTAATATTATTTTGATTATGGTTAGTAGTGGCACTGCATTTTACTAATATGTTTGGTAACAGTGAACAAGGATAATTATCAGACTTTCTTGGACACATATGATGTAAATTTGTGTGTGAAGAATTGTTTTGTTGTTTGCCATTGAACTTATACTTGTAGTCCTGTTGATGTTGACATTCAACTAAATTTTGCAGAAGACCAGTAACAGTGTCATGTTCATCTACTTTCCTCCACCCAACAGTTGCTGTTGTTACTGCATATAAATGTACAAAAAGGGGTTGGTAGTATCATAGACAGACCTCTTTTGTCTTTGGTTATACTCTCTTAGCTTGCTGAATGAAGTGCTTATTAGATGACTGCCTTATGGAAGCTTGTTGGGAACTGCATCAAGGTGTTTTGGGCAAATTGCATGTTATTTCTGAAACAGAAAGTAGCAGAAATCAAGGGCACTATTTCATATCCCCAGCAAAGCTACTGTCTGTAGTTGTATATGTCTTAGTGGACCAACACCACCCCTTTTTAAATTTCCTAACAGCATATCCTGTGCACCAAAAATATTTGATAATTATATGTAAATTTACATGGACTGGTGCATCAGTTGTTCTCATGACACTTGAGTTTGTAGCTTTTGTAAACCAAGAACTTACAGATTTTCTCATCCTTCCATAAGCTCTTGTACTCACTAATGGACTGGATGGTCTGGGGTGTGAATCCTGGCACATCCAAGAGATTTTTCTCTTCTCCAAAATGTCCAGACCACCCCTTGCGTCAACCCAAATCTATTCAGTTGGTACCCAGAAATCTTTTCTTGGGGATATAGCAGGCTGAGCATGAAGCTGACTGCTCACCTCCATCTGTTGCCAAGGCTAAGAATTAGTGGAGCTATACCTCTTCTGCCCCTATGTGGCTATGTGACATGCACAGGAACAACTTCATCAGCTTTTGTCTTCATCAGGCAAAAATTCCACTCACTTTGAAATTGGGATATGTTAATGGCATTTATGAATAATAACCCTGATTTTGAAATTTACCATTTAATTAGCCGCAGTATACCCAGGAAATTATTGGCAAGCAGAAATTATTGTTCATTTCAGTAATACCTGACACACTTAAGAACCATCATTTCCTGCCACAGAAATCAAAGTTTAACTTCTTGTGATCAATGCTGGAAGTGAAGGACATTCACAGAGCTTAATTATTGTACTTGTTCTGCAGAGTTGACATTTTTTTTCAGACTGTTTTCAGTTACTTTACTTATATTAAGTTGCTTCTGTTTCAGTAATTTATGGTATTTTGTATCTAAGTTCACCGAGTTTGATGCAAAAAAATTGTTCAAGTTATACAAGCATGCTGTAAAGAAGGATCAAGATAAGAAAGGACAGGAGAAGAAAGTAAAATTAGAAAAAGGAGATAAAGAAGAAGTGAAAACAAGTGAGTCAAAAGAGGGCAACCACAGTCGAACACTAAGCAAGCGGCATATTGATGATGAAAAGGAATCTGAAAAGGATATATATGGTACACCTGTTAAAAGGTCATACGTACAAACAGATATGAGGTTAGTTTACAATATATGTGTGTTTATATCTAACTGATAATAACTAATTCCATGGAGCGGAGTTCCTTTTGAGATGCTAATGGTTGTTCAGCTGCACAAAAGGTTTGCTGCATATTATGGAATCTGCAGCATCTTCACCATGTACACCAGAGCATGCTATTGGTCCCAGCATCAGATGAATGTACTCCAAACCCAGAGCTCTATTAAAGAACCATTTCAATATTTTTTGATCTATGCCTATACCTTCCAAGTGACTTGTAGGTTTTTCTACCAAAATTTTTATTTCTCATCTCCTGTATGTACCACATGTCTCATGCCTCTCATCCTCCTTGAATTTATCATCCTAATGTTATTTGAGGAGTAAAAATCATGCAGCTCCTCATTGTGCAGTTTTTCCTGAACATCCTTTTTTTGATCACCCTCAATCTTTGTTCTGCCCTTAATGTGAGACACTGCAGTTACAAAAGTTGCTGTCTTGTGTGAATACATACTGTCACATATTGTCCTTGTCCCTACATTTTGATGACAGAATACATGTACTACTTCTCTGCTTAGTTACTTTTAGATCATTTCCCATATTAGCTGTTAATGGAGCTGAATAGATAATTATAAAAACAAGAATAATTAATTCATATGCTCTATTTACAAAATTATTTAAATATTGTCTTAAAGTATGCAGCAAACCATATTACTTTTTGAACACAGTTTCTCCAAGTTCACCTTCACCCTTGTCGCAACACACCTTTGACCTTGAGCACATTTTCCTCATTACACGGTTCAACATGTGTGGTAGGGCTCCGGCAATTTGTTCTCATATTCTCAGTTTCATTTTGGCAATATTGTGTGGACAATGGGCATAAACTTAGTCCCACAAAAAAAAAAAGTTCCAAGCTGATAAATCAGGCTGCATGCTGTCCAAGACGTGTCCCCATAGTGGATGTGATTAGGAAATAACTAGTTTATGGCATTGTTAAATTTATGTCCATACACTAAGTTGTACCATCTTGTTGAAACCATGTGTTCTCATTGACTTATGGAAATTAAATTAACTCTTAATGTGAAAATAATCTGATCATGTGAACACAGCAGACTGATGTAACCATTGTCACAATTTCCTTATCGCCCTAAAGGAATATGCCAGTAACCCAGGAATACTATACCCACTACATTGTAAGCATCACACTGTAATAGTTTTGATCCATTTGGTGGTGTTATTGTTGGCCATACTGTAAATCTGCTTGTTTTTAGATCTAGCAAGATGAAAATTATCCTCATCACTCATAAGCAGATTCTGAACTTTATCCTCATCCACACAAGACACGAATTTATGACAGAAATTTTTGCAGCTGAATAAATCACATTCATGTAACTCCTGCACTTGCTGAATCTTGTATTGCTCTGCACTTGCTGAATCTTGTATTGCTGACAATTCAAGTACTTGTGTGGAATCTATCTTAACCATCTGTTTGAGATGTTTAATGAAACTGCATGGCATTGCTCAGACCCCTGTATGTTCTATTCCAAATCAGCCTTGATGGTCTGGATGTTTTCTCGTGTACAAATGATTAGTTATTTTTCCAGAAGTTTTCTAGTGTTGTGCATCTTTCCTCAGATTTTTTTTATCCACATTTGGATAACATGAGCTGATGGAACAGGATTATTGCCATTTATTTGTAAATGCCAATGAAATCACCTCTCAGCGGTAGCAGCATAATTATTGTCATTCTTGTAAAATGCTTTGCTAGCAGAAACAAATGTGCAAGTCCACAGCACCAAAGTCACTAAATGCTATGGCACTGATATCATAGTGCGGATGGCACTAGGCACTATGTCCCCTTCCTTAGCTATTCTGGAAAAGACCAGTTCTAACAGTCAGCTTTTTCCTCACCACATCCTATACAAAACCTCCCTCCTAACCAGTTTTTGGGCTTTCTTGAAGTGTGTAAATAGTTGATGTATTGCCACATTGTATTCCAATTTTTTGTCTGCTACCTGAAGAATCAGAATATTTTGTTTTTATTACAATCAACTAATGCACAAATATATATCACAATATTTTCTCTTTGTATAATGCTCCCTCCTACATGATTGGACACCTGTGTCATCTTCTGGGAGTTTCAGAAACTTGTCCTTTGCTAAGTTTCATAAGTTCTTAAATTTAAAACTGTTCATCATCATCATCATCATGTTCCTGAAGGGTTAGGTGTGTTTCCTGTTCCTTGATCCTCAAGATGAAGTTAGTCCCTCAATATTTTCCTCGGTTGTACTATGTTCCTTCATCCTTTTGGTTTATATTGTAGTGCTTGTTTTGGTAGTCTGTTTGTGTCCATCCTTTGTACATGTTGTAGCCACTTTTTCTGGTACTGTATTATTTCCTTTACAATGTTCTGTGCTCCCATTTTTTGCCTAATACATTGATTCTTTTCTTTATCTAATTTTGTTATTCCAAGTAAGTGTCTCAAGAATTTCATTTGTGCTGCTTCTAAACGTTGTTCCTATCTTTTCTTCAGTACCCAAGCTTCACTTCCAAATTTCAATGCTGCTTTAGCTGTAATGTTGTGAATTCTTAACTTTGTTTCTTTGTTCATTTGTTTTCCAAAATGTCTCTGTATAACTCCGTTTATTTTGTTATATGTTTGCAATTTATCTTCTAAATCACTTTCGTATTCTTATATGCGATACCCTGAGTATTTAAAATCTGTTACTTGTTCAATAATATTGTCGTTTATCACAATATTTACCCTCTGTATGTGGTTCCTCCACATTGCCATTGATTTTGTTTTTGTACTAGATATGGTCATTTTATATTTTCTTGCTGTAAGGTTCAAGTGGTGTGCCATTGTTTGTAAATCATCTGATGTAGCGATTAAAATCTGGTCGTCTGCATAAAGTATCGTTTTCACTAATTTCCTGTTATTTAGTTGTATACCCTTCTTTATCAGTGTTTTGAATTCCTGTATTATTTTGTTAATGCATATGTTAAATAAGACTGGTGAAAGGCTGCATCCCTGTCTTACTCCTTTCTTTATGTGTATTTGTTCAGATATACTATTATTAAATTCAATTCTAACGTGTTCCTGTAAATACATTTTATTGTATTTAGTAAATAATTTAGAATTTTATTGTCCATTTCCCACAGCTTATCTCTTCATGTTACTCATATGCCTTTTTGTAGAGTCTATAAATAAAAGAAATAGCGGTAAATTGTGTTTTTTCCTTTTTTCCATTATCTGTTGCACCATAAATATAGCATCAATACAGCTGCGTCCCTTTCTAAAACTGCACTGTTCCTCTACCATTTTGTCTTCCAAACATTCACTTAGTCTGTTTTTTATTATTTTTGCATATAATTTGTAAGCTGTAGGCAGTAAAGTAATTCCTCTATAATTTTCACATTTGCTTTTTGTTCCTTTTTTATGTATGTTTGTCACCATTCCTGTCTCCCATTCTTTCTTGTGGCATTTGATTTTTGTCTATTATTTTGTTATACGGCTCTAGTAAGTGTATTTTTAATTCATTTCCTCCAAATTTACATAATTCCATTCGTAAGTTATCTAATCCAAAACATTTCCTGTTTTTTGCATGTTTAAGTACTGTTCAAATTCTTATTCCATAAAATTATTAGATTAAAACTATTTTGTCCTCGCTGTATGACATTGTAGTATCTTGTGAAAGCAATGTGTTTATGTGGCTGCATATACCATCTGCAATAAATATGGAAATTAATGTATGCATATATGGGTGCTATATCATGATCATAGATATTGTTACTGTTGCTTGTGTGCTGGTCTTGTGTGTACTGAATCAGGGTGGGTATCATTCTGTGTGTCATGTTGTCTTGTTACGTTCGGCAGGGAGAATAGTGAGTTGGGATCATTAATCTTCTGTTCATCGATTAATAAGTTTTGTTGTTGGAGAACTTGTATGTAAAATGTTCTCCAACAGGGCATTTTCTTTCCTTTGTTGCATGGCATGGTTTGTCCTGGATTTCCATATTCATATCTATCGTTCAGAATGTGCAATGCAAATGCCAAGATTAGGTTATTTGTTGTAATGTAGCTTGTGTTTTCAAGGTGTTGTATTTCTATCATTCTTCCAGTATGGTCAGCGTATGTGTTATTACATGTTTTGTATTGTGCTCTATATATTTCACTGGAATTTATTGTGCTTATTGGTATCCTGTCATATAATTGGTTGTCTGTAATGTTGCAGGTTCAAAAAGTGCCTTTGAATAAGTTGGTAACTGTATGAGTGGACTGTGCAATGTAAATGTGTTACATTTTTTCTTTCATTGTGTTTGCCTGGGTGTACTTTCTTTTTTATTGTGTGTGTTTTAAGCATCAGTTTGTTCTTGAAATTATGGATGATCAGTAATGGAAAACCATTATTTCTAGCTATGTTGAGGATAATGTTCCATTCTCGTTGTGCTTGTTTTGTGATTGGTATCATGAGGATTCTGTTTATGTAGAAGTACAATGCTGCAAGTTTGTGTTCTAATGGATGATTGGATGTGAAATGTGCAGTAGTGCCTGTTTATGTGGTTTTTCTGTAATGCCAAGGTGTAGGTTATTGATGTTTCTATGAATGTAGGGGACCAAATAGTTTGTGTTGTTTACTTCTGTTAGTTTAAATTCTAAATAATTGTATATATTGTTCATGTAGTTCTTGAGTAAATCTTTATTAATTTTGTTTTGGTCAAATACAATTATCTTCTGTAGTATGTTATTTCACCATTTTCCATCCTGTGTTTGGCTATTAATTCCTCAAAAAATCAAAGGTAGATTTCTGCAAGGGTGCCTGATGTGAGTGAACCCATGACCGTGCCTGGTGTGGATTTAAAATATTTGCCATTGTATGGAAAATAATTCTGATTTAAAGTCATTCTGATGAGTTCCAAGGTTTGTTTTACTATTATATTTTGATTACTGTTTTTGTTTAACCAGAATTTAATGATGTTCATAATATATTGTGTGGGTAGGTTGACATATATGTCTTTTATGTCAAAGGTTGTTATTTTGTGTTGGCTATTAATTTGGATGTTATTTAGATCTTGTGCTGCTACTTTTGGGTTTTTGGTAGCATATGTGTATGGTAATTTTATTAATTGGTTAAGTGTCTTATTCAGATATTTGGCAAGTTTATAAGATGGTGCTTATGTATTATTTGTCTGGCCCGATGGGTGTGTCTTTATTTGTTTTGATCAAGGCATTGAGTTTGGGTACCATAGGTTTTATCCGTACTAGATATTTGTGTTGGTTTTCGTCTATTGTGTTATATCTGTGCATTGTTTGTTGAATGTGTTTTTGAAATGAGTCTGTGGAATCTTTATTCCAGGGTATTATTCGGTTTTCTTGTATGAAGGTATCAATCTTTTGTTTCAATTCATGTATTTTGACCATGGTTTTACCTTTATCAGCTTTTGCTGTCATTAGGTTATTCTGTTACAGTAGAATTTCTATTTGTTTTACATTGTATTGCTGTTTCGTATGTAATGTATTATATGTATTTGCTTCAGTAATTTGTTTTATTTTTTTCGTCTCTATATATCTGAATGTGTTCTATATTTTTATGTCCAAGTGTCTAAGAGCATTTTCTGTATCAATAATTAGTGGGTTAATAAATTTTTTTGGGTCCTTTTCTACTTCATAGTTAAATCCTAAGTTGAAGGTCTGTATTTGTTCCCTACTGAGCATTATTTGTGTTAAGTTTACTATGTGTGTACTGAATTTGTGTTTCATTGTTTCTTTGTTATGATTATTGTGAGATTTGTGTACTTGTAATTTGTCCAGTTTTTTAATTGAATTTATGATGTATGGAGCCCATCTTTTATCCAGTTGTGAATTAGTAGTTGTTTGTGTGTACTGCCACACATTTTTACATTAATTTACAGATTCTAAGTGGATTTTATACAATTGTTCATTTAGTTTTTGTTTCTTACAATATAAAGATTTAATTTCTTGGTTTAGTCTATATTTGGTTCCTGCTATTTTGGTATTCTTGGTGTGCATGTTGTTTCCATTGATTTTGATGTGGATGTATTTGGGTGTCAGTTGCTTGGTTTTACATATTTTGTTGTACAAGATGGCTGCATTCGTTTTTAGTAACTTCAGCTTAGTATTATTGTTCTTGTCACATATTTTTGCTTGTTGAGCCTCTAGTATTTAAATGCATGTACCAGGCATATTTTTGTTTTTTTTTTTAAACCAACTAATACAAAATATATATCACATCATCTTCTCTGTATATAATGTTGACCCAGACATGTTTTGACATCTCTGTGTCATCTTCAGGGAAGTACAAGTTTTTGAAACTCCCTGAAGATTCTCAGTTACATAACCCGCATATACAGTAAATTTTGACAGAAGGCTACCTTTCTTCATAAATAGGCACAGTAATATACTCCACTGCTAAAGTGATTTTCCTTTAATCTAGATGGGACTAATAAACTTACATACCTCAGAACATAATAGTCCGTATCCAACTTGGATGATTTTTGCTGTACGTTTATCAGTGCCTGGCAAGTTGGACTATTGCAACTTGTGAACAAAAATATCAGCCTTACAGGCACTCAAACTGAGCTGATATTGACTTGGCCGCATGTATTTCTGTTTGCATGATTTTGTTAATGCTCTGTTTATTTTTTAGCTGTCAGAAATATTTCTTCCACCTATTTGTAGTACTCTGGGAATCTGCAAGCAGGTTACCTTTTTCTTGCTTGACCGAGTTGATTGTAGGTTAGATACCCTTCTTTAAAGACATGTATGCTTCTGTTGCAGGTATCTGATGTTCCTGTTTGTTACAAGTACATTATTTTTTTCTTACACTCCCTTTTTTTTCATAAAATGTTCACTAGCTTCACATCATACTGTATTCAGATTATTTCTATTATTTGGCTTTGATCCTTTTACCATTATGGTGTAATTTGCTTCCTTTGGTTTAAAATGTTGAAAATCTTACAGCAAACTTAGTTTGTGCAGCTTCATATATGGATAACCTAGAATCTGT
>Ga0209755_10004608_pt1 | contig 16208 bp, 7 predicted proteins | sample TergutCo191P1_FD_187301 | JGI IMG/M metagenome (GOLD analysis project Ga0209755, IMG submission 187301) | Cornitermes sp. P1 segment gut microbial communities from Petit-Saut dam, French Guiana - Co191P1 (SPAdes) (version 2) | ecosystem: Host-associated > Arthropoda: Insects > Digestive system >... | reverse complement strand
CACGAGGGAATGTTTCTCGAAAAACTTATAAAGGAACGCACGATTGAGCTTCATAATTCGCAGATAGAACTTGAACAGGCGCTTGAAGCCGCCCAAGCGGCGAGCCGCGCGAAGTCGTCATTCCTTGCAAACATGAGCCACGAAATCCGCACGCCGATAAACGCAATTGTCGGTATGACTGCAATAGGCACGTCCGCTCCTGAGATTTCCAAAAAAGATTATTGCTTTGACAAAATAGGAGAAGCATCGAACCATCTCCTCGGCGTAATTAATGACGTTCTCGACATGTCAAAAATCGAAGCTAATAAATTTGATCTTGTTTATACAGAGTTCAATTTTGAAAAATTAATTGAGCGCGTTGTAAATGTTGTAAGTTTCCGCATAGACGAAAAAAATCAAAAGTTAAACTTGTTTATAGACCAAGCTATTCCAAAAAATCTTGTGGGAGACGACCAAAGGCTTGCGCAGGTTATTACCAATCTTTTAAGCAATGCGGTAAAGTTCACGCCTGAAGACGGAGCCATAAACCTTAATGCGAATTTCATCGATGAAAAAGAAGGGTTTAATACAATTAAAATAACAATAACAGATACCGGCATAGGCATAAGCAAGGAACAGCAGGCGCGGTTATTCCAGTCTTTCCAGCAAGCCGAAACAAGCACGGTAAGAAAATTCGGCGGCACAGGGCTTGGGCTTATTATTTCAAAAACTATAGTAGAGAAAATGGACGGCAAGATTTGGATTGATTCGGAGATAGGAAAAGGATCGACATTCGGCTTTACGATACTTATGAGGCAGGCAATTGAAGAAACCGAAGACAATGAAAAGAAAGAGGAAGTTAAATTCAATCTTGAGGATAATCTGGAAATCCTTGAAAAGAAGCAAATACTTCTTGTAGAAGATATGGAAATAAACAGAGAAATTGTAATTGCGCTTTTTGAACCTGCAAAAATGAAAATAGATCAGGCGATTAACGGAGAGGAAGCCGTGCGGATGTACAAAGAGTCGCCTGAAAAATATGACGCGATATTGATGGATGTGCAGATGCCTGAAATGGACGGTTATGAGGCTACGCGTCAAATCCGCAAGTATGAAGAAAAATTGTTTATTAAAAACCAATTTAAGAAACGCAGAAGGGTGCCTATTATCGCAATGACGGCTAATGTTTTTCAGGAAGATGTTGAGAAATGCATGAAAATGGGCATGGACGCTCATGTCGGAAAACCTCTTCATTTTGAAGAAGTCTTAATCAAACTAAGCGGCTTTTTTAATCCTTCGAATGACTCGAATGAATAGTTGACTTTAATTCGTATTTTTTTCAAAATTAGCTAAATATGGAAAACAACAATGGAGCTTTATCCCGTTCCCGGCTGGATAGCTTGAGTACAGACGAGTTAGTCAAACTTGCCGACACTTACGGCATAGACATTCCTCCGGGATTGGAAAGAATTTTTATCATCGAAGAACTGCTGGAAGCCGTAAATGATTTAAATGAAGATGACGAATCTACCGGAGAAATAGAGGTTAATCCGTCATACTCCGATACAGTTTTATTGCCGAAACAATATAATATTTCGTTTATAGATGTAATTATCAGGGATCCTCTTTGGGTTTTTGTTTTCTGGGAAGTAAAAGGACAGGACAGGGAAACACACGAAAAGGCGGATGATTTTAACGGCTATTGTCTTCGCGTAACCCGGCAGGGAGGCGATAATTCCTTTGATGTGTCTGTCGGCGTTAATGACAACGCAAGATATATCTGCCTGCCGGAAGAAGAACTTGACGGCGCTGATTGCGGCGGTTCATTTGTCGTTAAGCTCGGCGCAATACGCGGCGGCTCTGAATACCACATTGCAGACTCAAGACCGTTTAATCTTCCAAAACTTCATAAAAACGAAAAATATACTGAGATGAGCAAAAACCCCCTGGTGCGTCTTTCCGGTATACAGGATTTATCAGTAACAAAAAACATCGATCGCCAGGCAAGGGTTAAGAGGCAGTAATATGGATTATCGTTATGCAATCTCTCTGGTGCTTGAAGCCCATTTGCCTTTTGTAAGGGAATACAACAAAGAAAACGAACTTGCTCATGCGGGCGAAGAAGTGCGTTTTTTTGAATACATATCAGAAACGCTTCTTCCGCTTCTGGAAGCGCTGCACAGACTGGAAACGGATCATGTTCAATTCCGTTTGGGTCTTGCCGTTTCTCCGATTCTTTTTCACATGCTGAGTGATGAGCTTTTGCAGAAAAAATATTTGGTCTATGTAGACAAGCAGATTGAATTCGGCAGACAGGAACTTGAACGCACAGTAAATGAACCTGCGATAAATAAACTTGCGCAAATCTATTACAACAAAATAGTAGACAGAAGAATTGCATACACTGAACAATACGAACAAAATCTTTTAAAAGCTTTTGATTTTTACAGACGCAAGGGCAAGGTGGAAATTTTAGGAAGCTGCGCAACTCATGCGTTTCTTCCCTTCCTTAGCCATAACGCGGAATCTTTGCAGGCGCAAATGGAAACTCCCATCGCAGGTTACAGAAGAAACTTCGGAAGCCCTCAGGGGTTTTGGCTTCCTAACATGGGATGGACTCCGGAAATTGAACCATACCTGAGAGCTTATAACTACGCATACACAATCGTAGAAAGCCACGGACTTTTATTCGGCAAACCTGCGCCGGAAAAGGGATGTTATTTCCCGGTAAAAACTCCCGAGGGAACTTTTGTTATCGCAAGAGATCTTTACGCCGTGCGCGAAATTGAAAAAATAGCCTGCGACGAATCGTACCGCAACAATAACTGCGATGCAGGCTACGAGCTTCCCTCTGAAGCTGTCAGCCAATTTTTAAATGCAGAAGGCGGAAGAAGCAAAACAGGATACAGATACATGTCGCGGCAGAATACTGTTTACAATCCGCAGGCTGCAAGCGACAAGGTTGTTGAATATACAAGATTATTTCTGGAAAACACAATAGCGCGGCTGGAAGAAGTGTCAAATAACATGAAAGAAACTCCTGTAAGCCTTTATGCGCAGTCATGCGATTTCTTCGGACGTTCATGGCACGAAGGAATTCAATTTATCGAAGGAATTTTCCGCATGGCAAGCGGTTACAGAGAATTAAAATTTGTCTGTCCAAGCGAATATATTTTTAAACAAAACATTGCGTCGCTGCAGACAGTTGCCCCGGAATTTTCTTCAAGCGGCGTAAAAGGATACGCAGAAACATGGCTGGATGCGTCAAATGACTGGATATACCGCCACCTTTACCGCTCAATGGAAAGAATGACAGAGCTTGCAGAACGATTCCCGGATGACTCAGGTCTTAAAGAACGCGCGTTAAATCAGGCGGCGCGCGAAATTTTAATTGCGCAGTCATGCGACTGGCCTGCGCTTTTACACAGGCAAGACTCGACAGAATATGCGCGTAACAAAGCGGAAAATTCGCTTCGCAATTTTACAACGATTTACGAAGCGCTCGGCAGCAATTATATCAGCACAGAATGGCTGACAACCCTTGAGCGCAGGCATAATATTTTCCCGCAGGTAAATTACAGAGTATTTCACCGTAAAAAATAATGAATTAGAAATCGAGTTTGTAAAGATCTTCGATGCGTTCATGAAGACCCTGCCTGTCTTCCAGCATTGCAATGCCTTCTTTTGCAGGTTCATATCTCGGGTTTAAGCGCAGCGCCTCTTCCCAGCATCTTCTTGCGTCTTCCAGATTTCCGTTTGTATATGCTTCAAAACCTAAAAGGTATAACTCATCAATTTTATTAATTAATTCGGAGCGTCCCCCGTCTCCCAGATCAAAACGCACGCCAAGACTTATCCTGTTAAGCGGCTGTAACTGGGTAAGAAAATCCATTGTGTAGTTTACATCCAGAGCCATTTTATCAAATGTTACAGCGCTTCCCAGAGTGATGCGTCCGCTGCCGGGTTTTACCATAAGACCTGTTCTCATGGATAAAAAGTTTGTTACATTAACAGCGATTCCAAGAGAGCCGTAAGGTTTTTCAGAAAGGTCTGTATCAACTAAATTGAGGGGAAGATTAAAATCAAAAGCCAGGGTAACAGGGCGGATTGGTCTGTAAGAAAGCGCCGCTGTGGCAACAGTCGGCAGGGGTTCTTCAAGCGCCGGCGGTCCAAGATTACGGATAACAAGCGCAGCAGCAGCGTTTTTATCTCTTGATGTATAAGCTTTTAAAAAATTGAACCTGACAAGCATGCCGATATCTGCCATACCCATAACCGCAGACTGAGAAAGACCTGAACCGCTTATAACATGGTCATTATCATCGGTGTAATCGGGCATTATGCGGAAAGCGCCTTTTAAATTCATGCCTAAAGACAGCCCGGAAAAGTAATAACCGGAGAGAAAGTTGTAAGAAGCGTTTAAAATCATCACTCCTTCGGAATAATAACCGTTAGAAACCCTCTCGGCGTACATATTATACTCGGTAAAAGGGGTATAAAGCCATTTTGCGCCTGCAGCAACGCCCAAATTCCCAAAACGAGTGGCATAAGCGACGCCTTCCATCTTTGTATCAGCTATCCAGTTATTGTGAAAGAAGGCAAGCTCGGTTTTTGCAAGGGTAGATGAGCCTGCAGGATTAAATTCAAGGAATGAAATATCATCGGAAAGGGCGGAAAAAGCGCCTGCCATCCCTTCTGAACGTCCGCCCATTGGGATATTAAGCACCGGAAATGCGGTTAAACCCGAATTATCATCGATTCCGTAAATATTGTTTAAATAATCACTGACATCCCCGTAAGTATCCTGCCCATCAGCGGGGAAAAGGGAAAAAAGAGGAAAAAAAACGATAATCACGGCTATAAAAACCGCTTTTCTGTGCTGCACCATTATAATATATATCGGAATTTTTAAAAAAACCAGTATACCCCCAAAAGGATTTTAAGGAAAGTTACGATAATATAATATAGTAATGATAATGGCGAAATTTGCGCACAGGCTGATTATTTTCTTATTTTTCTCTGCATTTTTCTTGACGGCTCTTTGCCCTGCTTTCGGCGCTGGAGCGAAGGATGCCGATCTTGCACGCGCAGATGCGCTGATAAAAGACAAAATGCACGATGAAGCCATTTTAATTCTAACCGATTATGCCAGAAGAGGTCCTGAAAATTTTGAACAGGCACAGCAAAGACTGCGCAAGATTTATAAAATGCGCGAAGAGTTTAACCGCACAGCGGAAATGTTAATAGACACCATCACAAATCGTCCTGAAGACAACGCAAGAATTGTCGCTCTTTCCAACAGACTATACGAACTTGAAAATGAGAACAGTCCCCTTCTTACAGACTTTGTCGCCAGAACCCGGGAAATCGCGCAGTTTAACCTAAACAGAAATAAACTGCGTAATATTTTAGAAAGAGGACGCATGCTGCTGGACAGGGGTGATACAGTTGCCGCGATTCGCGTTTATGCAGAAGGCATGGAAATAATGCGCGATGAATTTTACGCAGCAAATTACGGCGGCAGTATTGACAATGATGTCAGACGCGAGACAGACAGAATCAACGCAACCCTTCAGGCATATCAGCAGGCAAGCGAACAGTTAAGCGCGGTTTCGGCTGAAATGATCCGCGCGATAAACTCAGGCGATATGGCAAGAATAAACGAAACATCAACAAGGCTTACGCCTGCGATGGACAGGTTTATCGCGCTTAAGCAGAGCCTCTACATTACTTTAAATACCTTTGACCGCATTATGGGGACTATCCGCGAAAGAGAACCAACAATTGCAGACCGCAATCATCTTTCATTTTTTACTTTTGGATTACGCGGCAGAACCGGAGAAAGCAAACAGGAAGGTATGCTCGGCGCTTTTGATACTCATTGGAGCAACACAATCGGCAATGTCGTAAAGTCGATAGCGCAGCTTGTTGAAAGAGAAAATACTGCATCTCTTACCGCATTTAAAGCGGCAAATTATTCGCTTGTTACAACATCGCTTGGAAGGTCTGAAACCTTTTTAAATTTATCTCCGCTTTACTTTAACAAACGCAGGGAAATGGCGGATCCCGCAAGACCGCAGATAACAACGCTTTACGGAAGCACTGTTTTAAACGAAGATATTCCAAACTTCCTGGAAATAAGATCGCTTATCGAAGCTAATAATGCGCTTTTACAGGCGGGAAATATCGCAGTACGCCAGAACTTTGATCGCACATCACTTACAAGATGGCAGAGCGGAAGCATTAATTCCTATGCTGCATTATCAGGCGAGCTTCAAACAAGAACCAATATTACAAATGCGCTGCGTCAGCTTCAAGATATCCTTTCCAGAATTTCTCAAATAAATACCGATATAAGCAGACATCATACTACGCCTCATATTCCAAGAGCTGCAGAAGCCATTGAGGTTCTTTACTCGTCATATATAAACGAGGAACATGCGTCTGCGCAAAGATACTACACAATTGCACAGAGAACTCTCGCGTCTACATTGCCCGAAAGAAAGGCGCTTCTGGAAAGAGGAAGAGGTTTCCTTAACGGCGAGAGACGCACTATATCAGAAGGCATTATTGTAAATTATTATTACCCCACAGAAGCTTTACAGGAATTCACAACGCTTCTTACCGAATTAAACAGAGATCTTCAGACGGGAAACACAGGGCTTGGAATAAATGTAACAGAACAGCAAGGCACACCGCAGGCAGCTTCATTAAACGCCGAAACCTCAAGGTTAAAAGGCGGTCTTCAGACAACTGTTAACGAGCTTAACGATCTGCTTGCACAGTGCACTGCCCTTGCCGATAACGCGCGCAGCAGGTCTTCGCAGGCTCAGGCGCTCAGGGCAGACGGCGAACGTCTTTTATCCGAAGCGCGCACTGCATACCAGAGACAGGATTTTGACACAGCGCGCGAACGCATAGAAACTGCGGACAGAAGATTTAACGAATCGCTTGCGATACAAGAGTCGGCTGCTTTGCGCCAGATGCGCGATACACAATTGGTTAACCTGGGTCAGGCAATTTCAGTTTCGGAAGGCGAAGCCATTCTCGCAGAAGTCCGCGGTCTTGTAAACGAAGCGCGCGCGTCTTATTTCAGCGGAAACTTCCAACAGGCAGAAGTAAGGCTTGTAAGAGCCGCAACAAGATGGCGCACAACCAATACAGAAGCAAACGAAGAAATAATTTATTGGCAGGGTCTTGTACGCACTGCCTTGCAGGGAACATCGGCGCGCGTAATTCCTCCGACAGCTCCTCTTTATTCGGAAATGAGCCAGCTTTTAAGCCAGGCAAAAAAGAATTATGAAGAAGGCGTCAGATTAATAAATACAGGTCAGCGTCCTCAGGGAGAGGCAAAATTCGAAGAGACGAAGCGCATTACAATGGAAGTAAAGCTGATATTCCCGATAAATCAGGAAGCAGGTATGCTGGATTTAAGAATAGAACAATTCTTAAACCCGAGAGAATTTAACGCTTCCTTTGAACAGCGCTTAAGAAACGCAATAGGAAGAACAAAGCAGCGTTCCATGGAAGCGTATGCAGAAATATTAAACCTTGCCGAAATAAATCCGGGATACTCAGGCATGAGAGCTGTAATTACGCAGGCGGAAATTGATGTAGGCATACGCCCTCCTCCCCCGAACCCTGCCGATGTTGCAAGGTCAAACGAGTTAACAGCCTCGGCAAGAAGAATTTTAGACAGCAATCAAACTGAGCAATTCAATGTTGCAACAAGACAGCTTGATGAGGCAATCAGACTTAATCCTTTGAATATGGAAGCGCCGCGCGTAAGAGATATGTTAAACAGCAGAGGAAGCCAGCCGGGCAGTAACGTTTTATCAAGCGCGGACGAAGCAACATATCAGCAGGCAATGCGCGAGCTGCAGGCTGGCAATAACCTTACCGCCTTCGCTCTTGTAGAAAGATTGATGAGTAATCCGCGAAACCGCGCAGTTCCAAAACTTGTCGCGCTTCAAGAGAGGCTGCGGCTATGATACGCTTATATAGAACATTATCAATTATTTTATTCTCTTTAATTGCGCTGACTTCTGTCTTTGCCGCTGATTTCTATTGGGAATCACCTGTAATTTTTACTGAACGTCAGGGAAAATTCCCTGTCAGCGCACATTCCGAATATTTTTCAGCGATGGCATGGCAGGAAGTAACGCTCAGCACCGGAACAAATGTCAGCGCAAGCGTTTCTATAAACGTAAATTTTGCGGTAAAAATAAACGGCGATGAATGGGAAACAAAGGGAATCATCGCAGGACCATACACCTTCCTCGGCACAGAGCCGTCTATCCTAAGCATGGTGATAGACAACAAAGAAAGAATTATTATCGCCGCCGCCGCAGGAAGCGCTCAGATGGAAATACTTATATCCGAAGACAGGGGAAAGACGTTTACAAAACATACGATAAACCTCGGCGCGGATAATTCAGTAGCTCCGCGTATCTATGTCCGCGCGGACGGCGGCTATCTCCTGTTTGTTACAAGGGGACGCACTCAGGCAATGTCAATCTACTATTCAAGGTCTGATAACGCAATCGATTGGTCGCCTTTTGAATTTTTTACAACAGAGAGCAATCTTGCGTTGAACTTCCTTCCCGCTCATTCGAGCATCGGGCGCAGAGATATAGTATTTTTTCAGTCTTACACAATGGGCGTGGATTCGCTTTCAACATTTCAGCTTTACTTTAAATCAAGCGATGACGGCGGCAGATCGTGGACACAGGCAAGACGCTTTACGTCATTTAATGATCCTGTAATGGAAACGCAAGCCGCGCCTAATAATTTTGACAATCAGCGTCCTCATTTATCCAAGCACGGCGAAAATTTGCTGCTGGTTTGGGAAAGACGTTATTTAAGCCGTTCTCCTCATATATACAGCGCAATTATTAATCAGAACGGAAGCATTATGGGGCGCGTAGAGCGCGTGAACACTCAGGATGCTTTCTGTCAGTTCCCGATAGGATTTACAAACGGCGATACGCCTGCGGTTGTTTGGTTTGATAACCGCACAGGTATAAATAGAATTGTTCTGGGACAGCACGGCAATGTTAACTGGGAAAATCATCTGCTCTCCCCCGCAGGTATGGACGCTTCATTTGCAAGACCTGTTGTAAGCAAGGACGGCGCTTATATTTTCTGGCAGACAACCACGCGTGATACGGGACGCATTTATATGCTTGCTCCCGACCATTCTGTTTCAAGTCCGCGGATAACAGCCGTCAACTTTACTCCGGCAAGCGCAAGCAGATCGGAAAGAGCCAGGGTTACTTGGAATATTCCGCCTGATACTTCAAGCATAAGCGGTTTCTCCTGGACATGGAGTCAGAATAAAGATGTTGTTCCGCCCGAAGATGTAATGATCTACAACATAGGCAACACTTCAAATCTTAATCAGGAACTTTACGCAAGCAGCGACGGCTTATGGTACTTCAGCATCCGCGCACAGGACAATGCCGGCAACTGGTCAATACCTTCGCAGGTTACTTACTATAGAAAAGGAACGCCTCCGCCGCAGGTTAGAATTTACCCGCCTGAAATTGATGAGTACGGCTTTTTGCTTTCCAATACATTTAATTTATCGTGGGAACCTTCCAAGGACCCCTATGCTGCGGGTTATACATGGAACCTTCAGTTTATGGGCAGCGATGAATTTGCAACAATATACGAACCGCCTTCAAATATAATGGGAACGGCAACGGCAACCAGTTATGAAAACCGCGATAACGGCGTATGGGCATTTACGGTATCAGCTATAGACAGCGCGGGAAATATCGGAATCCCTTCCAGCATTATTTTAAGAACAAACAAATTTGTACCATATACAAGTATTACTTATGTTGACGCGAAGCAGGATGAACAGGGTGTGCTTTCCATCAATGTAACAGGACGAGGCTTTGCGACAGACGGAAGAATAACAGCAATAACCCTGGAACAGGAAGGACGTCCTCCGCAGACTACAGAAAATTTCAGGATTTTATCTGACAGGGAAATCAGCGGAATAGTTTTTGATAATATTGACGAAGGCAGATACAGTTTAAGACTGACCCACTCTGCAAGGGGATCGCTTCAGGCAAACACGCCTGTTCCTGTCAGCAGATCGGGAACTGTCAAGTTCGGCGACTATACAAACGAATGGAAACCGTCATGGACAATACAGCGGTACGGAAGGTTTTCATTTAATCCTATATTAGCTCTCTTTGGATTATTATTTATTTTCTGCGCTCTGGGAATAACAGCAACTATCCGCGGAATCAGCGGCGTTATTACGGAAGGCGCGATAGTCAAGCAGGAAGCGCTTGCAATTATTACAGGAGATTTTATGCCTATGGAAAAGAAACAAAAGATTGTGCAAATACGAAGAAGGGGAAGCGGATTACGCAGGAAACTTGCGTCATTTACAATCGGACTTGTTCTCCTCGTAATTATAATGATTTCTACGCCTATGTACATTTTGATGACAAGCACACAGCAGCAGACATTGCTGGAAAGTTTGCTTGACAGATCCAAGGTATTGCTCGAGGGGCTTGCTTCCAGCACCAGAACATATTTACCATTGGCAATTCAATCCAGAGGAGACAGGGGCGTACTTGAGCTGATGTACCTCCCTGCTCAGTCCTCCGCTCTTCCTGAGGCGAACTATATTTCAATTACAGGTTACGGCATAAGCTCAATATACACAGATCATGTCTGGGCTTCCAACGATCCTGATCTTGAATCAAAAATGGATACGAACGAATTAAGACGCGGAACATCGCGGCTTACAGACGAGCTTACTCCTTTCTACAATGATATAGCAACGGAGCTGAACAACCGTGCAAAAGAAGCCGCAGGAGATATTTCAAAAAGCATAGGAGACCTGTATCAGGAAGGTATAACAAGAGCTCTTGATATGTCGCCGGAAGGTGTGCGCAGGCGAAATGACATTCAGGTAGCAATTACGGCACAGGAAGTAAAGCTTAACGAAATACTTACAGAATTAACAAGCGAGCTTGGCTCGTATCCTTCATTCTCAATTAAAAAAATGACAGGCGAAAAAACGTATCTTTTCTATAAGCCCATTATGTATCGTTCAAACACAGACGATAATTTCTTCCGCGGATTAATCAGGCTGGAAATATCACTCGATTCAATTGCCGCATCCATCCAAAGGGGACAGATAACGGTATTAACAACTATCGGTGTCGTTGCATTTATTGTTTTGATTATCGGAACTGCAGGCGCGTTTACATTCTCGTCCCTGATTATCAGACCGATAAGAAAACTGGTGCATCACATTGAAATGATCCGCGACACAGACGACAAGACAAAACTTGCAGGCGTTGAAATCGAAGTAAAAACAAAAGATGAAATAGCAAGTCTTGGCAACACCATTAACGACATGACTCATGGTCTTGTAAAAGCAGCGCTTGCCGCCTCCGACTTGAATATCGGTAAAGAAATACAGAAGAAATTTATTCCTCTTGATGTTGACAATCACGGAAACAAGCAAAGCAGCGGATTAAAAAATACGCCCAACCTAAATTTCTTCGGCTACTACGAAGGCGCAAAGGGTGTATCGGGCGACTACTTTGATTACAGGGATTTGGACGGACGTTACTACGCTATTATCAAGTGCGACGTTGCGGGAAAAGGTATTCCTGCCGCGCTTATCATGATTCAGGTAGCGACAATGTTCCTTAACTATTTTAAACAATGGAAACCGAGCGCCAAAGGTATGCATATAGAAGAAGTGGTTTACCAGATAAATGACTTTATCGAAACGCTTGGTTTTAAGGGCAGGTTTGCGGCATTCAGCCTCTGTCTATTTGACTCTGTAACAGGAATTGCCCGTTTCTGCAACGCCGGTGATAATATTATTCATTACTTTGACGCCTCGGAAGGAAAGAAAAAAACAATCACTCTTCCGCAGTCGCCTGCAACCGGCGTTTTGCCTAACTTTATGATTGAAACAACAGGCGGCTACTCGGTTCATACAGTACAAATAGACAAGGGCGACATTCTGCTGCTCTACACTGACGGTATTGAAGAAGCAAAAAGAAAATTCCGCGACCGCAATTTTAAAGATATCCTTTGCACGGAAGGTCCCAACGATACGCCGCATGAAAATCACCTTTGCGGACAAGCTGACGAAGAAATGACCCCCGAACGCGTCGAGGCAATAATAAATGCGGTAATGACAGGCGAAGTTTACACTTTAACAAAATACCATAACCCCGAAGATTCGGGGGACTTACAATTTGATTTCTCAACCTGCGAAGGCAGCGTAGAAGATGTAATTATGGCGATGGTCTCGGTAGAAAAGATGTTCCGCTGCTACAAACCTGCAAATGCCGGAGAGGACTCCAAAATATTGGTTGATAAGAAAGTAGACGAGTTCCTTAAAAAGCATTTCCTTCAGTACAGAAAATATTGCGCTAGAACGAAAGAACACCCTGAAAATCCTGCGTATATGTATTATACTCATGTTATGGAAGATGAGCAGTACGACGACCTGACCATCTTGGGAATAAAACGAAAATAAAGGGAGAAAGGAGTACACCATGACTTTTAGTGAAAGAATGAAAGAGCTGCTCGAACAGGGCTGGGACGTAACCAAAGACTTGGCCGCAAAGGCAGGCGCAAAGGCGCAGGATCTGGGTGAGCGCGGCATGCTGATGTGGGACATCAAGCAGTTGGAGAACAAGGCTCAGAAGCTCCTTACACGCCTGGGAAATGCAGCCTTTGTTGCTTTTATAGACAGGGATATGACCAGTATCGAACGCGAAAACACAGAAGTCAGAAGCACATTGGACGAGATAATATCCATAAAAGAACAGATAGAAAAGAAGGAATTTGAGCTTAAAAACAGGCCTGCTGTATAAAAACACCTCTTGCATATTTTTTAGATTTTTTATACCATGACCTAAGTTCTTTTGGAGCTTAAGCTCGTTGGGGTTAATACTCTTTGAGCTTTGGGCCGCTAGCTCAGTCGGTAGAGCATCGCCCTTTTAAGGCGGTGGTCGGAGGTTCGAATCCTGCGCGGCTCAATTAAACGATTTTAACGGAGACTTCATCAAATGATGAAGTCTTTTTTATTTATAAACGCAAAGCAGGATTCGAAACGGAGCCGCGACCCCTGAGGACGCGACAGCGTTCGATGGGGTAAACCGCCATGGATGGCGGTTTAGCGGCGCAGACGGCCAGGAAACCCGAAGCAGGAAGCTGAGGGTTGGAAGGCGAATCCTGCGCGGCTCAATTAAACGATTTTTACGGAGACTTCATCATTTGATGAAGTTTTTTTTATTTATAAATCTTGGGAGGTTTTACATTTTCTTTATTCCGCGAATTTCTCTTCTTTCCGGCATTACTTGAATATCAATTTCTTGTAAAAGAAACGGTTTATTCTTACAGTCTTTTAATAAATACTTTAATCCATTATATGAAACAGTCTCATCATCAGGACTATCAATCGCTCTGCTATAACCATATCTTGCATTCGAATCTGCAATATAATCATCTTTTCCGGCTTTGCCGGTTTTAATATAATATTTCCCATCTTTCGGATCTTGTTTAAAAGCCAATGTCGGCTTTTTTCCATCCGGCAATGTACAGGCTGAGTGGGATTCTGAGCTTGTACGTCAGGGCAAGGAAATAAAATATGAATACGACGGACTTAACAGGCTGATAAAAATAGATTATCCTTTTAGTATTGACACTGAGTATACATACGGAGGCGCTGCAAGCGCAAATAATACGGCAGGAAGAATAACAAGCGTAAGCGATGAGACAGGAACCATTACCTACAGTTACGGCGAGCTTGGAGAAGTTACGGAAGAGAAGCGCACAATAAATCTTCTTCCTATTGAGAGCAAGGTATCTATGGAAGCTGCAATGAAGTATAGAAGCGATTACCTCGGACGCATGCAGGAGATAACATATCCTGACGGGGAAGTTGTAACATACGGGTATGACTACGGCGGACAGATAACAAGCGTAAAAGGAATGCGAAGAGGCACAGCCTTTAATTATGTAAAAGAAATAGGTTATGACGAGTACGGACAGCGCGTAAATATAAAATACGGAACAGATATAGAAACGAACTATACATACGACCCGTACAGAAGATGGCTTAAGAATATAAAGACGAATAAGGGAAGTCTTGTATATCAGGATATAAACTACACATTTGACGCTGTAGGGAATGTAAGAGGATATGAAAACAACTCGTTTAACCACACCACAAGCCAGAAATATGATTACGATGATTTATACCAGCTGATAACAGCAAGCGGAAACAGCAGGTCTCATCAGAATGTTGGAGCCACAGATTACACCACTACTTATAAACAGGACTTTAATTTTGACAAGATAGGAAACATGACAAGCAAAACAAGCACAAGCCATGTGAGCACCGGTACAAGAATTGGAGCTGACTTAAACTACAACCTTGAATATAAGTACTACAAGGGAACACACAAGGCAGAGGTAATCGGAGAAAGATACTACAACTACGACTTAAACGGCAACCTTGTAGCGGAGAGAGACGGAAGTCATGCCAAAGATACAGAAGTGTACAGATCGTATCACAAGGACGGAGAAATATACTATGCAGAGTACGGCTTTGGATTTGCAAGACCGCAAGGAGTACAGCAAGACGACGGCGTATACCAGAGAAACTACAGATGGAACGAGAGAAATTTATTAAGGGAATCTAGTGACAGCGTATACACAGTACAGTACCGCTACGGATCTGACGGACAGAGAGCAATTAAGTATGTAATGAATAACCAGAGCACAACCCTTTACTACAACAACATGTGGCAGGAAAGCAATTCAACAAAAGACTGGATGGTAAGCAAACATGTATATGTAGGAGAAGACAGGATAGCGACAAAAAATAATTATAAAGCCAATGATAACACTATGGCAGAAGAAAGACGTACTTACTATTACCACAGTGATCATTTAGGCAGCGCACAGACAGTAACAAACCATGACGGATTGATACATGAAAGAATTGAATATACACCCTACGGGGAATTGTGGATAGACTGGAAAAACCCCAATCTTCCCGGTGATAACACGCCTTTCCGCTTCACAGGAAAGGAAATGGATGCGGAAACTGGGCTCTATTATTACGGAGCCCGCTATTTAGACCCGAAAACATCAAGGTGGTTAAGCGGAGATCCTGCTATGTATCAAGGAGATTACCTACCGAGCGCGCCTGTAGACGATGAGGCGAGAAAGAGGAACGGAAATTTGCCAGGACAAGGCGGCGTTTACAATTATGTAAACTTGCATGTGTATCATTACGCAGGGAATAACCCGGTTAAGTATGTTGATCCTGATGGGAATGAAACAAAAAAATCGCAGTTAATAAGTGGCATAATACAAATGGCGGGGGGGACTGGCATTTGGGTTGTAGCAATCGCTGGAGCACCTGAGTCTTTCGGAGCTACAATGTTTATGTGTGTTTGGGGAACAAAAGAATTTGCAGATGGGCTTGCAAAAATCAGTACTGCATTTGCTGGCATGGATTATGACGGTGCAATTCCGGAAATAGCTGGATTTCTTGGTGCGAACGATCAAACAAAAGCTATTGTTGGTGCTGTTGAATCAGCTATTGGAACTAGAGTAGATGCAGGTAAAATAGGTAAAGCATTAACAGCATTGGGAGTTGCGGATTCTGTTGCAGAAATGGTAAATACATTTTTAACTTCGAGTAATGGAGGAACAACGAGTAATTCTTCTTCTGGCGGACCTGATTATCTAGTTAGAAATAATAAGGTTAGAGATGTTTTTGCAAGACATGTAATTTCAAGTGCCTTAAATACAAATCCGACTCATAATGATCGTCTAAATTCATATAGTACTAGAAAATGGTTGTTAAACGAAATTGATGAACTTATTAATATAACACCAGGAAGGAATATGAGAAATGATTTAATTAAAATGCAAAACGCATTAAATGAAATGAATTAATTGAGTTATTTTGTATAACAAAGGAGAAAAAATTATGACATATAAAACTAAGGCAACTATAATTCAAAGCATTGTATTATTTATTAGTGGAGTTATATCGATTGTGTTACTTTCTTTTTTTCAATCAAAGGGATTAGAAAAATTAGCTCGTATTAGTACGTGTATAATTACTACAACAATGGGGTTGCATTTCCTCTTTGGTAAATATATATATATAAATGGTCTTGTTATTACTAAATCACTTAGAATACAAATGGGAT
>Ga0209755_10004607_pt1 | contig 16212 bp, 12 predicted proteins | sample TergutCo191P1_FD_187301 | JGI IMG/M metagenome (GOLD analysis project Ga0209755, IMG submission 187301) | Cornitermes sp. P1 segment gut microbial communities from Petit-Saut dam, French Guiana - Co191P1 (SPAdes) (version 2) | ecosystem: Host-associated > Arthropoda: Insects > Digestive system... | reverse complement strand
CATATTTGCTAATGCTCCCGAGATATGCAAATATGGCAGTCAAACTTGATAAATCAACCGGGAATATGACACCCGCAAAAGCGTTCCCGATTCCTGAAGATACAGCAAACAAAGTGTATAAGTATGACAGTTTTTATAGGCAAAGAGAAAACAAGCTCTTCGTATGCGCCAGATGGAGTAGCACAGTATATGAGTTTGACCCTGAAAACCTCGAAGATGTTACGTCTCACAGATTTACAATTTCCGATAAAGACTACGATGAATACATGGAAAATGCCACGGCGGGCGTTATTGCATCCGGACTGCCCTGGTATAGATATTTACTTTATGACAACATGATTAATGGAAGCCCTGCGGAATTTTTTTCAAAGCTGTTGCCTATAAGTGATGATATAATGCAGAAACAAAGGGAAGCATATGAGACGGAAGCCGAAAACGCAGATGGTACAGCAGGCAGAAAAATCTTAGAAATGTGCAAAAATTAGTGAATAATTGCGAGTTAGCATAATTCTTTAACAGGAGGAGGATGCAAGTGAAAGTAGTAATTCTTGCCGGAGGAATGGGGACCAGAATCAGTGAGGAGAGCCACCTGAAACCCAAGCCGATGATTGAAATAGGTGGGTTTCCGATTTTATGGCATATTATGAAGATTTATTCATACTATGGCTATAATGACTTTATTATTTGCTGTGGTTACAGGGGACACATGATAAAGCAATACTTCGCCAATTATTTTCTTCACAGGTCAGACGTGACCTTTGATTTCTCTACAGGCAACAGCATGAAAGTACACAGCAGTGTTGCAGAGCCTTGGAAAGTCACGCTTGCGCATACGGGGCGAAGCTCCATGACGGGCGGACGCATAAAGCGTATCGAGCCGTATTTAGAGGGTCAGCCATTCATGCTCACATACGGCGATGGTGTAAGCAATGTAAACATTCCGAATGTTATTAAGCAACATGAAAGCTCAGGTAAGACCGTCACAATGACAGCGACGCTGCCGGGTGGTCGCTTCGGGATACTTGAAATAGACGACGAAGGTACATCTGTAGTAGGCTTTCAGGAAAAAGCTGAGGAAACCCACAGCTGGATAAATGCCGGGTTTATGGTTATGGAGCCTGAAGTCTTGGAGTATCTTGATGGCGACTATACAATTTTGGAGCGCGACCCGCTCGAAAAACTGAGCAACGAAGGACAGCTTGGTGTTTTCAAACATCACGGTTTTTGGCAATGCATGGACACTCAGCGCGACAGGCAGTTACTGGAGGACCTGTGGAATCAGGGCAAAGCACCGTGGAAACTATGGGCGGATTGATATGCTACAAAAACGATACATAAAGAAACTTGATATGGAAATTTCACCGCTGGGGCTTGGAATTATGCGCATGCCAATGGAAGGTGGCGAACTGGCTTTAGAGGCATATGACATGATTGACTTTGCTATTGAGCAAGGGATTAACTACTTTGATACTGCATATTTCTACCAATCCGATAAAGCAGAGAGTTTTTTGAAAAAGGCTCTTACTGAAAAGTATCCGCGGGAAAACTTTATAATTGCTGATAAAATGCCTACTTGGTTATGCAACAGCCGTGCAGATATGGAACGCATTTTTTATGAACAACTGGAGCGGCTCGGAGTGGAGTATATTGACATTTATTTACTCCACGGACTTAACGAGCCACGTTGGCAAAAGATAAGAGATTTAGGTGCTCTCAACTTTATTGATGAGCTAAAAGAAAAAGGTCTCATAAAAAAAGCAGGATTTTCATATCACGACAGCTCTCATGTGTTCCCCTGCATAGTCGATTCACATGACTGGGATTTGGTCATGCTACAGATAAACTATTATGACTGGCTCATTCAGGATATAAAAAGCTGCTATGATTATGCTGTCGGGAAAAACATACCTGTAGCTGTGATGGGTCCTCTAGGCGGTGGGCGGCTCATGGAATTACCACCTAAGGCAAAGAAAATACTTGAAGATTTTGCGCCAAATGCAACTACGGCATCATGGGGAATCAGATTTACAGAGTCTCTGCCAAATGTAGCAGTAACCCTTTCAGGAATGCGAAGCAAACAGGATATTATTGATAATATATCTTATTTTTCGCCGTTTACACCATACACCGATGAGGAGTATGCCGTGGTAAGGGAAGCCGTCAGAGAATTTCAGTCCTCTGAAACCATTCCATGCACTGCTTGCCGATATTGTATTAAGCCTTGCCCCATAAAAATCGATATACCATATATACTGCAGAGCTATAACGACTACAAGTTATTCGACGACTTCGATAAGTTTAAATGGATTTACTCCGACTTAGTAGCTCACGCCCGAAAAGCAGACAGATGTATAAAATGCGGAAAATGCATAAACATTTGTCCGCAGAAAATTGATGTTCCAAAAGAACTTTTAATGATTCACGAAAAAGCAATGAGTAGATAGTGAAGCAAATCTCGACTGAGGAGCTGCTAGCATGAACACACAACTATTGAGTGGTTATGATACATATATTATTTTCGGAGCAGGAGAAATGGGTCGGCAAGCATTTAGGCATCTGCGCTCTGAAGGGTTTGAGGCAAAGTGTTTTTCCGATAATGATAAATTAAAATGGGAAACAGAAATCGAAGGATTGCCTGTAGCTTCGCCAGATGCACTCCCGCAGATTGTTTCAGAGGAAAAAACACTTGTAATAATAGCATCAGGCTATAGTATGCACGCTGTTTCTGCTCAAATGGAAGAAATGAACATTCCATATGTATTTTATTCAATGCCTGTATTTGTTGAAATTACATCACTATGTAACCAGAAATGCACGTTTTGCCCTTATGAATACATTGAGCGCACGAAAGGCACACTGGATTGGGAACTTGCCAAGTCTTTTCTGTACGACATCACTTCTGATAAGAGTAATGTGCTTTACCCTGTAATTTATCCTCATATTATGGGAGAACCGTTGCTTTGTAAGTACTTCTTTGACTTTCTCGACTTATGCAAGGAGCTAAACCTGTATGTGGTAGTGGTGACAAACTTTGCGCTTATGGATGAAAAAATGCAGGAGCGTATACTTACAAACTACAATAACCTTGATATAATATTATCTCTGCAGGGACCAACAGAAAAAGTTTTTCATTGGAGAAAAGAGCCAAAACTCACCTACAAGCAGTGGATAGACAGAATGTTTGCAGTTATAGACTCGAAGTTCAAGTATGGATTTAAAGGGCAGATTCAAATTTCTACAATAAGAACCGACTTAGCGAATGATTACTTAATCTGCAGTGAGGAATCGCTCAATGTGTTTCAGTGGTTTAGCAGTATTGAGGAGTTTAGACAGTGGAAACAGGAATTTGGACAAAGATGTATGGAGTTAGCTACGTCCGTGAAGCGTAAATATCCGGAAAACTACGAGCGGCTGAGCAATGAGGAATTGCAGCAACCTATAGAGCACTACTATAAAAAGTTTTGTGTTGTGCGTGAACTAAAAAAATGGGTCGAAGCGGATGGCCCAATACAATTTGAGTTTTTACCTAATGTTCACATTTATGCAAAAAAGTTTGGTTTATGGGGCTCTGAGAAATTTTTTAAGTCACTAATGCCCGATGATAAATATTTATACTGGGAAGAAAATTTCAATCTCTATGGCTTTCAATGTGGAAATTTCGGCGTAGGAGTGCTTTCCAGCGGGGAGATTGTTGTATGCCCTGTTGACAATGAAGCAGAGTATGTAACAGCAGATTTGCGCCTAGGTGAAAAATACACGGACCCAAGTACAGGGAAGAAACAGCGGATGTTACGAGATGATTTGTCCCTTTCCTCAATATGCAGACGTTGCACAGGCAGGGCTTTGGTATTTGATAAAGCGGAGTTAAACAAAAAGACACAGGAACTTACTCACTACGGCATACGTTGGCACGCAAAGAGGGAAAACGATTCAGGAGAGGTCTGCAGAGCTTCATGTGAGCTTTCAAGCATATTTGCGTTTCCTCGTATTGACGCTAGCTTGCTAACTCTTGATATTGCATCGCTACAAGATAAAAAGCAGTTCACGCTTATTAAAATACTCAGCTATGATGATGAAACAAGGCTCTTTACGGAGCGGGGGAACTATTCAATACAACTAAAACCCGATGAAAGAACCTCATTATCGGTTCCCTATGAATTTGAAAAAGGAAAGCTCCACAGGATTGACTTTTTAACTGCAACACAGAGTATTGATGATAAAAACATCGGAGTAGCTGTATACTCAGCCTGCCTGCAAGTGTAGAAAACGGAGGGTTTATGAACACACAAATCCTGAGTGGTTATGACAACTTTATACTGTTTGGCACTCACAATGTCGGTATCGAAGTGCTGCACAAACTTAAAGCAGGGGATTTTGGTGTTTCAGCATTTTGCGACAAAAGCAAAGAGAAGTGGAGAACTTCTATTGAAGGTGTTCCTGTTATCTCGCCTGATGAACTTGCCGAATATGCGAAAAAAGAAAATGCACTCACTATAATATGTGATACGGTATTTAAGCACCTGTCTGCAGTTTTTCTAGAGGAACTAGGAGTGCCATATGTCTACTACACAAAGCCGATTTTTGTGGAAATAACAAGTTTTTGCAATCAGTCGTGCAACTTCTGCACGTATGGGATAACAAAACGGGAAAAAATGAATATGGACCCCGAGATAATGAAGGCTTTTCTGCAAGATTTAAGCTCGAAAAACAGCGACGTTTTATATCCGACTATTTTTCCTCATGTGCTCGGTGAGCCACTGGTGAGTAAACACTTTTTTGACTTCATGGATATATGCAAGGAGCTTAACTTCTATGTTTGCATAGTGACAAACTGGGCACTGCTGGACAGGAAAGTTCAGGATAGGTTATTCTCTAATTATCCGGATTTTGACATCATTTTCAGTATGCAGGGGGCGACAAAAAGAGTTTTTGACTGGCGCGGTGAAAAGCACCTGACATATGAAGAGTGGGTTGATTTGCTCTTTGAAATATTGGAGAGCAAATTTAGATATGCCCATAAGGGCCTTATGCGAATTTGTACACTGAGTCCGGGTATGGTCAACGATGTCTTGACACGGAGCGATACACTGTTAAACCTCTTCGAGTGGTATGAAAGTATAGAAGAGTTTAAAGAGTGGAAGCGGGAGTTTGGCAAGCGTTGCGATGACTTTAGGCGTGAGATGCAGCAAAAATATCCGGAAAATTTTGAAACGATAAAAGATGCAAGAAGCCCTATTCCATACAACTACACGGCTTGCACACCGCTAACGGATTTGAGTGAATGGGTTGAGACAGATAGTCTCGAACAGTTTAAGTTTGCTCCAAATTGTCTGATTTACGGAAAAACATTTGGAACGTGGGGCGCGGACGACTTACTTAGGAGTTTGTTGCCTGACGATAAATTTGTCTACAACGAAGAAAACTGGCATGCAATGACAGAAAAATGCGACCGCTTAGGTGATGTGAGCTTACTCTCAAGCGGGCAATTAGTGGCTTGTAATATCGATGGTGAAGCTGACTACGTTCTCGCCGACTTAAACCGAGGTGAAAAATATTCGGACGAAAAAGCGCGCGACCGCCTACACAGGCTTCGCGACAATCTCTCGCTCAGCCCAATATGCAGACGATGTAAGTCAAGAGCACTTGTCTTTGACAAAAACGATATTGATGGCGATTATCAGGAAATAATACATTACGGAGTACGCTGGCATAGAAAACGCGAAAATAGCAGAGGCGAGATATATCGCACTTCTTATGAGCTTTCAAATGCATTTGTTTTACCTAGATTGAGTGCAAGCAAGCTAGAAATAGATATAGAGTCTGTGCAGAGCAAAAAGCAATCCACACTGATAAAAATTCTGGGCTATTGTGAAGAAACAGACCTGTTTACCGAGCGCAAGAATTTTTCAATTCAATTAAAACCCGGAGAGAGGACAAGGCTGTCGATACCATACATGTTCCAAAAAGGAACTCTTCACCGCATTGATTTCATCACGGCAACCGAGCGAACTCAAGGTGTTGACGATGGTGTAGCAGTATATTCGGCAGGTTTGGCGGTATGAATGAATCAGAAAGCTTAAATGCAGGAGAAACAATAAATTTATTTTGCACAGGGGATAATTATCGTATGAACACACAAATTCTTAACGGTTATGATACATATGTTGTTTTCGGCACCAAGATAGCAGGCATGGAAGCATTAAAGCAGCTAAGTGCTGAAGGGGTACAGGTGAGATGTTTTTCTGACAATGACTCTAAGTCATGGAATACAGAAGTGTGTGGAATACCCGTAATTGAGCCATCCGGGCTTACGCAAATAAAAAATGTATTGGTAATTATTGCATCAGCAAAATATAAATATGAAATAGCTGCTCAGATGGACGATATTGGTGTTCCGTATGTGTTTTATTCTAAACCGATATTTATTGAACTGACCTCTTACTGTAATCAAAAATGTACATTTTGCCCTTATGAGTATATTGAACGGAAAAAGGGACATTTGGATTGGGAGTTTGTCAAGGCTTTTTTGTATGATTTAATTTCAGAGAAAAGCGATGTTTTATTCCCTATAATAAACCCTCATGTTATGGGGGAACCCTTGCTTTATAGGCAGTTTTTTGACTTTCTTGACCTGTGCAAGGAACTTGGGCTGTATACTGTTGTAACTACAAATTTCGCTCTTTTGGACGAGGAGAAACAGGAGCGTTTGTTTAAAAATTATGACAATCTGGATATAATCTTATCGTTGGGACCTCCTGTAGAAGAAGTTTTTCACTGGCGCAAAGAACCTAAGCTTACATATAATCAGTGGATAGACAGACTGTTTGAAGTAATCAAGGCAAAATTTAAGTACGGATTTAAAGGGCAGATTGAGATTATGGTGGCATCGCCGGAGACGCTTAATAGAGATTTTATTCAAAGCGACAGTGCATCAGATGTGTTTAAGTGGTACAGCAGTGCTGAGGAATATAAGGCGTGGAAAAAAGAATTTGGACAAAGATGCCTGGACTTGGTTGAAGATGTAAAAATAAAGTATCCTGAAAACTATAGCCGGATGATTACGGAAGAGCCACAGCAGCCTATTGAATTTTTCTACCCTAAAGGAGACCTAAAGCATGATTTAGAGCAGTGGGTCAAATCAGAAGGGCTAGCGCAGTTCCAATTTTTGCCAAACGTCTTTATATTCCAAAAGTCTTTTGGTGTTTGGGGAAGTGAGAAGCTGCTGCGGACGTTGATTTCTGATGATAAGTATATCTATTTTGAGGAAGATTGGTATAAAAATATAACAAGCTGCGATCGCTGCGGAGATGTTGCCGTACTTTCAAGTGGAGAGATAGCTGTGTGTAATGTTGACAACGAGGGTGACTTTGTTGTTGCAGACATGAATAAGGGTGAAAAATATACAGACAGAAAATCACGGGAACGACTCAAAATGGTTCGTGACAATCTGCCAATTTCCACAATTTGCAGACGCTGCGCCGCAAACTTTCTCATATTTGACACGGAAATCTTGCAAGCAGACACTCAGGAGATAACACATTACGGGCGTCGATGGCATCCTGAGAACGTCAATAGAGCCGGCGAGAGTAAGAGGGATTCCTATGAAATATCGAGTATTTATGTATTACCACGCATTGAAGCAAACAGCCTTTGTGTAGATATGGAATCTGTTCAGAATAAAAGGCAATTCACTCTTATAAAAATATTGTGTTATGACGACGAAACGAGATTTTTCACAGAATACCTGACGTTTTCTGAGCAACTGAAACCTTATGAACGAAAAACAATAAATATCCCATACTCATTTGAGCATGGGAAGCTTCACCGTATTGACTTTATAACTGCAACACAAAGGGTGGGCAATGCTGACCACGGCGTAGCTGTTTACAGTGCTACTATCAAGAAATAAGAAGAGGAACTCAATGAATAATATGCAGGAAATGGAAATAAATTACTATAATATTGAGAAAGGTACATCAAAATCAGTGGATAACACTGATGAGTTTTCCTATATTCAGAGGTTACCCTATAGCTGCAGGGAGGGTAAAATCCTTGCGGTGAATCCAAGAGCCGGGCAGTATTTGCAAAAGTTTTTGGAGAGTGGCAACGTGATTGATAGCTTTGTGTCAGATGACGAGTGGGTCGAGGTGGCAGAAAAGTTCTCAAACACGGTTTATGCAGGTTATTCACACCATCCGCTGGAAGCTATAAAGAATCAGCATTATGAAGTGGTGATTGTATGTGAAGATATGGCATATGTTGATGATGTGGATGCGATGTTTATAGAGTATTATCGCTTACTAAAACCGTCAGGAGTTTTAATTGGCGGCATTTGGAATGTCAGTTATGCAAGCAATATAGATTCTATAATTTCCGGAGAGAGCATAAAGATAGATAGCCCACTTTGCGGAGCAAGCTTAATTCCACTGGATACGTTGCTTCCGCGTTTAGATAAGCTCGGCTTTAGTAAGACGGATGTGTATAGACTCCCTGGAGACAGGCGCGACTGTGAGATATATGCAGAAATCAGTAATAACAATGCAAATCCCGTGAAGCAGGAAGTGTTTAATACAAAGGTTAATTTTATCTGTGTATATAAGTAGGAGATAAGTAAATGGATTTGTACAAACAAATTGAATCGTTAGAGAAAAATATTACTACACAGTCACTTGCATCATGCGAAAAAATGCTGGCACAGTGGTATGCAGAGAAAAGCAATCTTGATTTCAGGCTCTTAAAGTTGCTGGCAAATCTGAAATTCTATTATGAATCGACTGATGCTGAGCATAGTTTTCGTAACGAGATGATTTCAGCAATATGTAAAACTTTGCGCCGTACGGCGGATTATGATATGAATATCCGTGATTATCCTGATAGAGTGGCAAAGTGGAACAAGGATATATTTGCAAAATGCGATGTCTTACGCACCGAAGAAAAATTACCGGTAGAAGAAAATTCAGATAAACCCCTGGACATGACTATTTACATGGTGACATATAACCAGCTAGAGCTTACAAAGTTATGCCTGGATAGCATTTTTCAAAACACAGACGATGTTTCGTATGAGCTGTATCTTATAGATAACGGCAGCAGTGACGGGACTTATGAATACTTTAAAAATGACAAGCGTATTAAGCTAATCAGGTTACAAGAGAATACGGGCCTTTTACTCGCTCTGCATATTTTCTATGAAGCGGGTCTTGATAATGGTAAATTCTGGATGTATATGAACAATGATGTGGTTGTTGCACCACGCTGGGCTTCAAATATGCTTACCTGCATAAAGTCAGATCCGAAAATAGCCTCGGTAATGCCGGCAACGAATCGCAGCGGGGCATACCTCAGTCTTCAAGCACCTATGAGTCTGTACGATTTGGAGAGTGTTCAACAGTTTGGGGAAAGATTCAACAATTCTAACTCTAAACTATGGCAAGATTGGGTTATGTGTTACGGCTTTACTATACTGTTTCGCCCTTCGTTCCGCCATAAAATGGGATACTATGAAGACTGTTTTTATTTTCCGTTTTACTATTCCGACGCTGATATTACTATTTCACAGACAAGAGCGGGTTATCGCACGGTTCAAGCGAGAGATACATATGTCCATCATTTTGATGGCGGGCACACAACACGGCAAAGCAAACGTGATGCTTTAGCAATTGGCGAAAAGCATTTTTATGAAAGATATGGATTTTTCCCTACCGATTTTGAGCAGGAAACACTACCACATACTGTTGCATTAGGATTTTCCGCCGGAGCAGCAGCCGGCTGGGCGAGCTTATCTCATTCACCCGGTGTAAATCCTGCTTCAAAAGTATTGTTTTTGGGACGTAGCCGTTTCCATGCTCTTATGCAACTTAAAAGCATAAACAATGTGATGGGCAATAATGTGCAGTACTATGCTGCAGATACAATGCAAAACGTGGATTTTAAGCAACTTGATGATGACGTGAGTTTTGAAAAGCTGGATAGTTGGTATGATATATCAACCGTCTTTGAGGGAGAATCTTTTGACGCTATAATCTGGATTGATGATATTGCAAGACTCAGAAATCCGGGAAAATTTTTGGAATGTGTTTGTTCCAGGTTAAATCTCAATGGCAAGCTATATCTTCAGACAGAAAACATAGGGTGTCTCCTTATCCTCAATTACAGCATTTTCACAAAGCGTAATTCTCCGAGGGATGCAGTTCGACTCCGAAAGAATAATATACTTTCAATCAATGAAACTATTGCACTAATCAAAAAAGCCGGATTTACAATTGATATGGTTGAAGAAATCTACTTTCATGAGAACTATACATATGTTGAACTGGAGACAATTGGTAATTACCGAAGGTTGCTTAAAGGGAAAAGCGATGATGATTATGAGCGAAATATGTTAATGCCTGCAAGGACAATTGTTGCCAGAAAGCCCGGTATAATTGATACAAAAAATACTCTTGAAGCGGTGCTATACGCTCGAAAGGCGGGTTGGTGATTTGCCAAAATTATCTGTTATAATTGCTGTGTACAATACAGCCGCATATTTAAAAAAATGCATAGATTCTATTTTAGGTCAGCCGTATAGAGACTTTGAGCTTATACTCTCAGATAATCGCTCCACAGACGGAGGGAGCGACATTTTGAAAGAATATGCCGTGAGAGATAGCCGAGTGAAGTATTTGCTCACAGACAGGCACATAAAAGCATCGGAAAACAGACAGTTCGGACTTGATTTTTCTACAGGCGAATTTATTACATTTGTAGACTCTGACGATTGCATAAAGCCGGGAATGTATGAGCATATGCTTCGCGAGCAGGAAAAGCATGATGCGGACATCGTAGTTTGTAACTATGACCTTGTTTATACAGATAAAGTCACACCTTCATATTCGGAGATGCGAGATGAGGTGATAGATGTCTCCAAGGTCGGGTATCCGCATTATTTCGGCAAATATTTTTGTATGCAAAAACCGAACAACTATCTCTGGTCGAGAATAATCAGGCGCAGACTAGCTACTGAAAACGCCATTGAATTTCAGCCTGTGGACATATCGGAGGATACTATATTCACGATGTTTTGCACCGCTTTTGCAAATAAAGTTGTGCATATAAAAGATTCGTATTACAATTATTTTCAGCGTGAGGACTCCACCATGCGATTGACCACTCGCAGCCGAAATATTGCGGAGAGTTATGTGTTTGCATTTGAGTGTGTCGAGAAGTACATAAATGCTCATGGGCTGAGGGAGACTTTTTCAGACATTATGCCTGTATATGCTGCAACAAGAGTCAGAAGCATACTCTTCTACATTGAGCTCGCAGGTATTGAGCATAATACCGCATACAATAGTCTGGCAGCAGCACTAAAGGGCAGCTCAATGCCCGCATATTTAAGCCGTGCAGTAGCAGAGAAACTAATCGACGATTCGGAGCTTCAAAATACTGTTGATAAGGCTTTGAAGATATTGCTATAGTAAAGCAATTGTTACACATACGGTCACACAGTTAATTCGCTATGAATCTTGACGATATGCTTGATGATATGATAGAATCAGGGGTAGGATGCTGGATGAGAAAGTGTAGCAAATCGGTTTAATATGGACTTATTGTGGAAAATAAAGCATGATGGAGGTGATTGCAATATAAGAGGAATAGGATATTTTACATATTGGAGTAGTTACGAGGATGGGTTTTAGCAATTAAAGGAGATGCGAAATAATGACTATTTTTACTGAGGGCGGAAAACTTGCTATATGCAACAACACACCATTCGATATGATCTTTGTGGAGCAGCGTGCGTATCAGATTGATTGGGGGTATTACGGTAAATTTCCTAATTTAATAAAGGCTAACAATACCGAAACAACGCATATTGAGTGGAATAAGAGGTGTGTCCAAAAGGATAGCAGGGCATCAACGCGTTACAAACTCGTCGTAAACGGAACTACATATTACTTAGGCATACGCGGTGACTATGATGAATACAACAGATATAACCTATGGGCAGATTTGCACAAAGGAATGGGAACGTTACCGTCGAATATAGCGAAATGTGATATTGGCTGGCAACATAACGGAGTAGTTCAGTTCAATCTTTTTTACGATGACGAGACGGGGATATTCTTGACATCAAAGCCAAATCCAAACCCTCATAGAGGGACGATGCGCATAGGTTACTATGACCTTGATAAATTCGCCGGAGAACACACTTATGCCATAATGGATCAACTACATGGGTCATATCCGGTGGAATTCCACTGCTATGGAGGGGTAAATGGGAAAAACAAAAAATATCCTGCAAATTTTTATTCTCAAAGTAAAAACAGGCTTGAAAAAGAATTACCGTGTAATCCTGCTGTTGCCAGGGTACTAGCTTCGTGGAGTCATGAGATAGACTGGGCAAAGACAAAATACAATGAGGGCGGCAAAAAACTAAAAGGCACGTTTGGGCTTGGAGATAGCTCCGGTCTTGTATACGGTGTTACAGGTGTCTGCCATCAGATGTGCAACACCATACTCTGCGCAACGAATCCGGACAAGCCACTGATGGCTGCCGTAAACTGGCCGAATTCATTTCCAATATCACGCTTCTTTTTCGGAATCCGCGGGCCTACCACTCACGATAAAGAGATAATGTGTTTGGTGCGTGCAGCTGATTCTCTGGATGGAACTCCAGATCGTGATTTCCTCTTGGAACAGGAAGTGAGAAAGTCGAAAAAGTTAATTCTGGAAGAAATTAAAAATCAACTTAACGGTATCAACATGGTGGATCAGCGTGAAACCTTTGTGCGCGAAACAATGGAAATGGTATGTAGTCCCGATATAGACCCTGCAATGAAAGAGAGTATAACAAGGCATATCATCGAAGTTGATATTAAGTTGCACAAAGAAAAAGAAACTCTTGACAGGGATATTATCCAAAATAAGATAAGCAAAGCCGAATATGCATCTGCAGTCAATCAGGAGGCAGTTGAACTTAATAACTGTTATTGCGAGATACCGAGCAAACACCTCAAAGTAGAACTTACCGAGGTAACACAGGCAGACGTTGTGATCCCGGATCTGATTCCGGAATTTGCCGTGCTACGCAGAGATCTTGGGATATAGTTTTGCAATGTAAATGATATGGTAAACTATGGGAGAGAAAGTGTAATGCGGTGTTGAGTAGTTGGTGCGGGAGGTGTTGCACAGATGAAAAAGAGGAAATTGCCGATAGGCGGAGTGCAAACGTTTAGCGATCTTCGCAGGGATTACGATGTGTATGTAGACAAAACAATGCACATTTATGAATTTGCCACGAGATATAAGGCAGTGTTTCTAGCTCGCCCGAGGCGATTTGGGAAGTCGCTCCTGTGTTCGACAATAGAATCGTTGTTTTGCGGCGAGAAAGAACTTTTCGAGGGGCTTTACATATCCGAGACCGACTGGGAGTGGAAAGCGCATCCTATAATTCACTTAGAATTGGCAGGTAACGACTATACTGATAACGGTGTCAACGTATTACTAAATACGCTAAATGACCAACTGGACACTGTTTGTGATAATTATGGGATTGCTGTAGAGAGAAGCCAATTTATTGAAAGCAGATTTTCTCGTGTCATAATTGAACTGTCAAAGAAACATGGGCAAGTAGTTGTAGTCGTTGACGAATACGATAGCCCTCTACTGAGCACTATAAACCAGCCGGAGCTAAATGCGAAAATCCGTGAAAAGCTCAGAGGGCTTTATGGCGTATTCAAAAAAAATGATAAGTATTTGCGTTTTGTATTCGTAACAGGCGTGACGAAATTCGCACAGATAAGCGTGTTTTCAGGCTTTAATCAGCCGTTTGACATCTCAATGAATTCTGACTATTGTACAATATGCGGGATAACACAAGAAGAACTTGAAACATATTTTGCGCCTGAGATAAATGAATTTGCGCCTGAGCATGGCGGCAAAGAGGCGTATCTAAATAGGCTCAAAGAGTTCTATAATGGATACTTTTTTACGGAAGATAAGATTGCAGTCTATAATACATACGGCATTTTGACCCATTTTTCAAATTCAGGCAAATTTGCACCATTCTGGAGCATGAGCGGTGAACCGTCGTTTTTACGTAAATATTTAGAATCGAATGAAGTTGATGTTGTTAACATAGAGAGCACAGAAATGAGCGCACGGGACTTCGGTGATTACAGAGACGATAAAATTACCCTGCTCCCATTATTGTATCAGGCAGGGTATCTTACGATTAAGGATTATGACGAGCGAACCGGCAGCTATACTCTTGACTATCCAAATGTTGAAGTACGTCAATCACTGGCAAGCTTTTTGGCAAGGAACTACTCCAAGGTTGAAAATGCGATAAGAAACTCGACATCGACGAAGCTTGTGGGCTCACTGCTTGATGGAAAGCCCGAAGATTTTATGGGATTGCTCGTGCCATACCTGGGCAGAGTCGATTACTCACTCAGTAGTAAGATTACGGAATATTACTTTGAATTTGCAGTATCAAACATAATAAACATGCTGGGTCTGGAGTGCAGAAACGAAGTCCACACCGCCAATGGGAGAATGGATAGCGTAATTTTTGCCGATGAATATATCTATATTTTGGAATTTAAAGTTGATAAACCCATCGAAGATGCACTCTGGCAGCTTGAAGAGAAAGACTATGCTCAGATATATTCCGACAGCGGCAAAAAGATAATAGAAATAGGAATAGTATTCAGCCGCGAGAAGCGAAATATCCTAGAGTGGGAAGTAAAGGAATAAGACTATTGAAAAGAATCATAACCTACGGAACATTTGATTTACTGCATTATGGGCATATAAACCTTTTTCGCCGTGCAAAGGCACTCGGCGACTATTTAATAGTGGCACTTTCAACAGACGAATTTAACCAAAAGCTTAAAAATAAAGAAAACTACTTTGACTACAAAACGCGCGAACTCATGCTTGATGCTATACGGTATGTAGATTTAGTGATTCCGGAAGAAAATTGGGAGCAGAAGATAGAAGATATAAAGCTGTACAAAGTAGACGTATTTGTTATGGGCGACGACTGGGAGGGTAAGTTTGATTTCCTGAAAGAACACTGTGAAGTAGTCTATCTCCCAAAAACACCTGAAATTTCAAGCACAATGATTCGACATGACCACAACAAGGAGTTGTTTTCATGATTAGATTACTATTAACAGGGGCGAGCGGATTTCTGGGCAGACCGATTTTGCAGGAACTTGCCGACAGCGGTGATTATGATATTTATGCAGTTACATCAGGGCGCAGAGCGGTGGAGTTTCCGAAGAATGTAAAAACCGTATCGGCAAACCTTTTGGACAGAGCCGAATCGGGGAAACTCATAGAAGAAATACGCCCTGAGATAATGGTGCATTTTGCGTGGGATTTGTCAGATTCGGGTTACTTAAAATCTTCAAACAATTTTTTATGGCTTGAGGAAAGCTTGTTTTTACTGCGCACTTTTATTGAAGCAGGTGGGAAATACTTTGCGTTTGCAGGCTCATGTTCCGAGTATGGCACTTTTAAAGGCTTTTCGGAAAGCGAACATGAAAACAATGCGACACTATACGGCAGGTGCAAAAGCTCGTTTCAAACTGCGGCAGAGAAGCTTTGCGAAATTAACGGCGTAGGCTATACGAATTTGAGGATATTTTCAACAATGGGCAAGGGCATGAAACCTGGGCTTGCAGCAACGACTATAGCAGTGGCTTCTTTTGCAGCAGGTGAGAGATTTACATGCAAAGCGCCTTACAACATATGGGATTTCATCAGCGTAGATGATGTGGCAAGGGCTGTGTGTGCGGTAGTGAAAAAGCAACACATCGGCGCTGTAAACATCGGAAGCGGTGTTCCGAATATAGTGGGCGATATATATAAGGCGATAGCCAGAAAGATGAAATCCGAGCATCTTTTGTCGCTAGACTATGAAAACAAAAGCTGCGACATCAATGTAGCCGATACAAATGTGCTAAGCAATATCATAGGGTACACATGTGCCGACGACATTGACGGAATGATTGATGATATGATAGAATCAGTGGTAGAGATTGACGTTGAATAAATCCGGCATATCGGTTTAAGTCGGAATTATTACGGAGGGACAGTGCAGGATGACAGAAGACCTTGGAACAATTCTAAGCAGAGGCGAAAGTTATACTGTGGAATTCAAGGAATCCGCAGATAAATCTATTGCTGACGAGGTTTGTGCTTTTGCTAACGCTTCCG
>Ga0209755_10004606_pt1 | contig 16214 bp, 13 predicted proteins | sample TergutCo191P1_FD_187301 | JGI IMG/M metagenome (GOLD analysis project Ga0209755, IMG submission 187301) | Cornitermes sp. P1 segment gut microbial communities from Petit-Saut dam, French Guiana - Co191P1 (SPAdes) (version 2) | ecosystem: Host-associated > Arthropoda: Insects > Digestive system... | reverse complement strand
AATATTTGCGGCGTTTTTATCGTTTTTTGTGCCCAGCTATTCCAACTGTAAATGTGGATGTCTGTGCCGCAAATTGCGGTTTTTTTTGTTTTGATGAGGACGTGGTTGTCCGCCGGGGTGGGCATTGGGCGGTCTTCGAGAGCGAGGCCGCCGGGGGTTGGGGATTTTTTTACTATTGTTTTCATGTGTACCTCCTTAGATGGTTGTATCTTATTTCGAGTAGTTTAATGTAAAATCTTTTTTGAATGTCGGGCATTACGGCGAGTGTGCCTGTGGATTCCGGGATTTTTTGGATTAGGGCTTTGATTTTTTTCATGTCTGCGTTTTTTAGAAATCGTGAAACGGCAGCGGTGCAGTCCTCGTTGCTTCCTTCTTCTATGAACTTGAAAGGATTTATGTGATGGCCTTCGTTGTCGAGGCCTGTGTGCTTGTAGGCGCATGTTAGTGTTTTGTAGGCGTCCTCGTGCATCGCGTTGTCGTCGGTTAGGCGGCTTTCCATTTGCTTTATGCTGCGCTTGTTGAAGAATGCATTGCCGTTGTCATAGACTGGGGCGAGGGTTGCTTTCCCGTCCGTGTCCCATAGAATGCCCCAGTTACCGTTGTTGCGGTCGTTGTTGCCTATAAAGGCGTCTGTTACAAACATATCCCAGAAGCGGCTTTTTACGTCGGGGTTGGATTTTAAGTCTTCTTGATTGTTTATGGTGGCGAGGACTTCGTCGAGAAGGGTTTCTGAGCCTGTGCCGGAGTAGGATTCCAGGTCGCTGGACATGAAACTGTTTTTTAAGTCGTGGAATGGGATTAGGCGGTGGGTTGGTGTTTTTTGCTGCGGGCCGGTTAGGAAATCCTTGCAGGCTACGACGATTTTGTTTTTGCGCGTGCCGAGGATGGTTTTGTGGACGGGGATAGCGAGGATTTCGTAGATTTTTGAGCCGAGATACTCGCTTAGCGGGCTTGTTGTGTAGGATATTTGTGGGTCTGTTAGGTCGCGTGTGGTTTTTGGGTATTTTATCATCCAATAGTGGCCGTCGTAAATAACGGCGTCTTTTGCTCCTGCGTTTCCGCCGTAGAACATGCCCTTTGCTGTGGGTAGGTCGTTGAAATCTGCTATCATTAGGGGGTGTCTCCCTTCCATTTTATTGGAAGTATACCAAAATAAAACAACCACGTAAATTTTTACGATTTGGATGTTGTCACGGGGACAGTTCTCTCGGCGACTTTACAGTGTTTATGCGGGGTGGAAAGCTTTTAGCCAAAAAAACAAGTAAAAAAATGGTAAAACCGACAGAGCGGCTTTTTTTTAAGCGTTCCATTTGACCAAAACCGCGTTACAAGTTAAAATGTAGAATGGATAGTCAAGAATGGCAATATAATAGATGGCCTAAGGCCAAACAGGGGGCTGAAAAAAAATGGAAGAAGAAGATATAAGAAGTGAAGATACCGTGGTCGTCAGTAGTGGCAGTGATACCGTACCTATGTCTGTAGCGTACGCTATTTTTGGTGTGCTTGGGATACTGATTGTGGGGGCATTTGGCTTTGCCGGGTGGTCGATATGGCAGTTTGTGAGCGCGTCGGGCGAGCAGCTTGTGCTTGCCACGGGCAAGAATATTCAACCGGAATACGACTTTGCACTGCTTTCGTATGAAGAGGAAGAGCCGGAACCCGCCGACCTAACCGTAAACGTACATGGCGAGTTTGTAGAGTTTGACGAGTACGAGCCGCCTGTTGTGATAGAAAACAGGCCGTTTGTGCCTATTCGTGGTGTGTTTGAGGCTATGGGCTTTGCGGTTAGCTGGGACGAGGATACCCATGTGGCAATGTTTTCCGATAACACTAATACGATAATCCTTGCGCTGGACGCAGAAGAATTTATCGTAAACGGTGAGGCTGTAGAGCTGGATGTACCGGCGCAATTTTATGAAGAAATTGCAATGTTCCCGATAGGGCCTGTTGTGCGTAGCTTGGGCTATGGCGTACATTGGGATGTGATGGCTAATGTTGTCTCGGTTTTTGTTATTCCCGAGCCTACGCCTGAGCCTACTCCCGAGCCTACTCCTGCACCAACCCCACGCCCACCCGCGCCCACTCCGCGGCCTACACCCACGCCAACCCCTACCCCGCCGCCGCCTGTAATCTGTCACGGTTGCAACGGTACGGGTGTCATGTCCTGTGCCTCCTGTAACGGAATCGGCGGAGGACGCGGCAGACCGCTTATAGCAGGAATCCCATACGAGGTATCCGCCACCGCAGATGTTTGGTGGTGTACAACCTGCAACGGAGACGGCACGGTAACATGCCGCACATGTGCAGGGTCGGGGCAGCTTGCAGGTACACATGAGGATTAAAATTTAATATACAGGGAGAGGCTTTATGTCTTACACAAAAAATCTGATTCAGGAAGTAATCGCAAAAACGCCCGGCGAGGCGGAGTTTCACCAAGCAATGGCAGAAGTTTTCGACGCACTTGCCCCCGTGGTTGACAACAACCCACGTTATCAGGAAGCGGGCATTCTGCCAAAAATGGCTATTCCCGAACGCGCAATTGTTTTCCGAGTGCCATGGCTCGACGACAAAAACTACGTACAGGTAAACACAGCCTACCGCGTGCAATTTAACAGCGCGATAGGACCCTACAAGGGCGGAATGCGCTTTCACCCATCGGTAAATTTGAGTATTTTAAAATTTCTTGGCTTTGAACAAACCTTTAAAAACGCACTCACAGGCCTGCCCATCGGCGGCGGAAAAGGCGGCGCGGATTTCGACCCCAAGGGCAAATCCGAAGGCGAGGTAATGCGCTTTTGCCAAAGCCTGATGACAGAGCTTTATAAATATCTCGGCCCTGACGAAGACGTACCCGCAGGCGACATAGGAGTAGGCGCACGCGAAGTAGGCTTTATGTACGGTCAGTATAAACGCATAGTAGGTCGCTATGAAGGGATTCTGACAGGCAAGGGCATAACCTACGGCGGCTCACTGGGACGCACAGAGGCCACAGGCTACGGCCTGCTATATCTCATGGACAACATATTAAAAGGAAAAAACAACGGCTTTGACGGCAAAAAAGTAAGTATTTCCGGCAGCGGAAACGTAGCGTTTTATGCCGCAAAAAAAGCCTACGAGCTTGGCGGCGTGCCTATAACAATGAGCGACTCTGGCGGCTTTATACACGACCCGGAGGGACTTTGCTTGGACACAATAAATGAAATTAAATTTGTACAACGCGGTCGCATAAACGAGTATCTAAAGCATCGTCCCGGCGCAAAATACACCGCAGGGACAGGCCTATGGAACGTACCCTGCGACATCGCCCTACCCTGCGCCACCCAAAACGAACTCCACGAGGCCGACGCAAAAGCCCTGGCCGCAAACGGCTGCATAGCCGTAGGCGAAGGCGCGAACATGCCATGCACCGCCGAAGCCGTAGAGGTCTTGCACGAAAAAGGCGTAATCTTTGCACCGGGCAAAGCCGCAAACGCAGGCGGCGTAGCCGTAAGCTGCCTGGAAATGAGCCAAAACAGTATGCGCCTACACTGGACATTCGAAGAAGTGGACGAAAAATTAAAAGGCATAATGGGCGGAATCTACGAAAAAATGAGTGCAGCCGCCGACGAATACAACATGCACGGCAACTTTGTGGCAGGCGCAAACATCGCCGGCTTTAAAAAAGTGGCCGAGGCAATGCTTGCGCAAGGCGTGGTGTAGGTGCGTACGCGAAAGAAAAAATGGGCGTCGAGCGAGTTGGAAAATAACCCACGCATTCTGCGGGGTGAAATCGCCCTACCAGCAGGCAAACCCATCCATTTAGAAATAGGCTGCGGCAAGGGACGTTTCATAATAGAAACGTCCCGCCGCTATCCCGATATCCAACACGTAGCGGTAGAGCGCGACGAAACAATACTAGCGACAGCGGCACGCCGAGCAGAGGAGAATGACGCGGCCACGTCGCTTGTTTTTGTGGTCGCGGACGTAAACGACGGGTTAGACTTCATAAAACCGGGCGAGGTTTCGCGGCTGTACATTAACTTCTGCGACCCGTGGTCGCGTAAAAAAAAGTGGGCAAAGCGACGCCTCACCTACGATACATTCTTGGAGCTGTACGAAAAACTACAAATCCCGGAAATATTTTTCAAAACCGACAATCGCATTCTCTTTGAATCCTCGCTGGAAAGCTTCAGCCGCTGCGGATGGCTAATGAAAAACATCTCGCTGGATTTACACGCCAACGAGCCGCAAGATAACATCCGCACAGAGTACGAGGATAAATTTTCGATACATGGGCCAATTTACCGATTGGAGGCATATAATAAAGCAAATCCATAAAGGAAGTGTTTATTATGTGGCTAAAAAGCGTACGTATCCGCAACAAAATTCTGCAAGCACTGTACCGTCCGAGAGCAACAAAAAGCGCGGTTTTCTCCTCTCAGTCGCTATCCATTTTTGATGAGCTGGATAAGGCTATAGAGGAAAAAATCACGCCGCTTTTGTCGGAGTTTTTTGACTAGGATGTGAGTTTACATGCACATTGCAGTATGTGATGACAATGTAAAGTTTTTAAACAATTTCGAGGCACAACTAAAGATGTTTGATGTGGTGGAAAGCATTAATTTGTTTTCCAACCTCGACACGTTTTTATTTTCTGTTGATGGAGGAAGACGCTACGACGCCGTTTTTATGGATATCTCGTGGGGCGAAAACCCACTGGGTATAGACGCGGCGTCGGAGCTACATAAACTAAGCCCCCATACAAAAGTCATTTTTGTCACGGGGCATGTGGAGACATTTTCGCAGCAGATATTTTTAAACGACGCAAATTTGAGCGGTCTTCTTGCAAAGCCTGTTGATACGGGAATTTTACAGGCTAATTTGCAAAAAGTGGCGCAGGGCTTGTCTTTTGGCACACAACCCGCACTATTTATAAAGAAAAAATCACTTTCCATACCCGCCCACGAAATCATTTACATCGAAAGCCAAAACCACACCGTTTTAATTCATACGGAAAAAGAAACTGTAACCGTTTATGAAACACTTAAAACCGTACTCGACGCCTTGCCCAAAGGCTTTTTTCAGTGCCACAAAAGCTTTGTCGTAAACATGAGCCAAATCCGCCGCTTCCAAACCGCAGATATTTTAATGAAAAACGGAAAAACCATACCCGTAAGCCGAAAAAAATACACCGCCACAAGAAATAATTATTTGCAATTTATGGGTGGTGTTCCTTTGTGATTATTTTTATACACTATTTAACTTCTGTAATAACCGGTGCTGCTGTTTTAACATTTATGTCAATACTGTTGCCCAACAGCTTAAATGCTTTTAAAATTGTCGCATATTCTGTCGTGATTGGGTTATTTCCTATTGCGAGGTTTTTGGCCGAGTATTTCGGTTTTGATACCTTTATGGTTGCTGTAAGCGTTTTAATGATTATTTGTATACCTGCATTGTTGATTTTACCCTTCAAGGGGAGGCTTTTAAACCGTGTTTTAGTTATTGTTGGCTTAGGTGTTATCCAGGGCTTTAGCGAACTCATAAGCATGTTTGCAACATATAGACTGTATTACAATCCCGACTACGCGCTTTTTACTACAGCGTCGTGGATTATACATTCGATGATTTCACTTACGCTATTTATTTTTCTTGGATTTTTGTTTGTTTCTATATGGAAAATGATTGATATGCAAAAATTTCAACCATTTTTGCTTCTACTACTTATAATGCCCGTGAGCCAATTAATGCTCATTTTTACGCACTTTACCCCTTCTCCGTACATAGTGTACATCCTTGGTGTTAGCATTGGCTTAGCCGGCAACCTTTTGTTACTGGTTTATGTAGTAAACATCGGAAAAAAAGCAGAAATAGAAAACGAACTCCGCGAGACACGCCACGCCATGGCATTGGAGCAGTCGCACTACCGCCATGTGGAAGAACGCCGCGAGGAGCTTGCAAAAATACGGCATGATTTTAATAATCAGCTTGCGGCTATCGGGCGTCTTTTGGAGGCGGGAGAAGATACACAACGCATGGTATCCTCGCTTGCGGCAGAAATAATGGACACGCGAGAAAATGTGTTTTGCAGCATCCCCGTAGTAAACGCCATTCTGCTGGAAAAATCACAAGCCTGCGCCGCCGCAGGCATTAAGCTGAAAACAGAGCTAAGCATACCACCCACCATCACCATGGAGCAAATTCACTTATGCAGTATATTTGGCAATTTGCTTGATAATGCAATAAAAGCTTGCAAAAATAACAACACTCGACAATCCCACCCGATACATTTGGCCGCGAAACAAGAAGGCGATTATCTGATTATAAAAACGCAAAACCCATCCGAAAAACCACCAAAAAAACCCGCACCGGGGCATGGGCTTGGCCTACGCATTGTCTCCGATTTAGCGAAACAATATGGCGGCGATTTCCATGCCGAGTATAGGGACGGCGTTTTTACTACTGTTGTTTCTGTAGTGGTTTAACCGTTCACGCTTAAAAAACGACATTTCACGCTGTTTTCGATTTGGCGTGAGGGTTTTGTGATATATTTTTCTCTATATTTTCCAAGAAAAAGGAGAGAAATGTATGTATCAAGGTTTTAAAAAGCTGTTATGTATGGCACTGGTTTTTGTAATGGTTACGGGGCTTTTGCCTGCGGAGGTAAGGGCGGATGATAGCTCGCCAAACATTACAGCTTCATTTACATGTGATTATTTTTTGGAAGCAGTACGGGCAACGGTAGGAATAGCCTCACCCGCTGCGGTACGACTGTCCTATGTGCAAAACATCACGGATTTAGATGTATCGTGGAGTAACATAACAAGCCTTGCGGGTATTGAGCATTTCACCTCGCTACAAGAGCTTTCCGCAAGAAACACACTGTTAACCGAGGTAAATATTACAAACCATCCCTACATCCGGCATATTGATTTGTGGGATACACAGGTGGTTTCCGTAGACGTTTCTAACAACCCCGCACTCCAATTCCTTAGCATAGGTGCGCTTCATACATTGTCGTCGGTTAATCTGTCAAACAGCCCCGCGATTGAACATATTGAGCTGTTTTCATATCATTTAACGGAGATTGATGTATCCGACGCGTACAATTTACACACCCTTAACACATGGAGAGTACCCCTATCCGAAGTAGACATTTCCAACAACCCTCAGCTGGAAACACTCGTAATAGAAAATGCCCGCCTAACGGGTATTGACGTTACAAATAACCCATATCTCGCAACACTAAACCTAGCCGGCAACAGCTTAACTGCGCTGGATGTAACGCAAAACCCTCGACTGCAATTCTTAAACCTTGCATGGGGAGAAAATAGCGTTGCTTCGTTAGATGTATCCAACAACCCGTATCTTATAGAAATAAACCTAGCCGGTAACAGCTTATCCGAGTTGGATGTAACACAAAACCCGCAGTTACAAACCTTAAACCTTAACTGGGGAGATAACAGCCTTACGACACTGGATGTAACCAATAATCCATATCTTATAGAGCTGCACCTTGCCGGTAACAACTTAACGGAATTAGACGTAACACAAAACCCTTTGCTACAAAGACTATCCGTTAACTGGAATTACATGTACTCATATCTGGATATAACAAACAATCCGGATTTAGTGTTTTTGAATGCGATTCGCAACGAGTTCCTTAGCACGGACTATATTTTGGGTTGGGAAAACAAATTTCAGGAGGCACTTTACCGTTATGATTTTGGCGAAGAGCTTCCCGCGACAGGCTTTCTTTTCTACCCGCAACGCGATGGATTTTCATGGGACGATAAAAACGCACCAAACCCCTACAGCTTACGCACCTGCGAAATCATCCAAGGTTATGCCGAAGGCGATTTAATGCAAACAAATAGCGGCCGCATTAGGTTTACAGGCGCGGTATATACCGCAGGTACGCACCAAGGGATTAACTATATTCGCATTACGGAGCGCGAAGCGGCATGGAACGCCATAGAAATTTCTCCGTATAACCTAAATGTAGGCGACGTAATTGCCGCACGCGGCAGGGTTATTAGTCCGACAGCAGGCATGATAGTTCAGATTATGGCAGTACAACGTCCGTTTGAAAGCCTGATACTAGGCTCACCTTGCTTTGATACAGGTATGTTTGACTTTGAATTTGTACTGACAGAGCGATTCATCTTAGGTGAAGATGATTTTGACAGACAATTCAGAAACGGATTTAGGCTACAGATAGGTCATTGGGTTGATGAAGCCGAAACATATGATAACCACATCGGCGGCTCAATTGCAGATTTTAATATCTACGATTTATTTATTAACCCGCCTGCAAACTGGCAAGACCTTCCTATACCGGGTCAACCACAAGGCGATGACATAACCTACGATTTTACATGTTTGGTTTTCCGGGACGCTGTGCGTAATCACGCCGGTATTTCTTCCACATCCAGAATTCTAAAATCTCACGTAGAAAATATAACATGGCTCGATGTTTCCTTTAGTGATGTAACCGGCCTTGCAGGTATTGAACATTTCACCTCGCTGGAAGTATTTTACGCCGCAAACACACCGTTAACCGAGGTAACTATTACAAATCACCCCTATATCCAACATATTTATTTATGGGATACACAGGTGACTTCTGTAGACGTTTCAAACAACCCCTCGCTCCAATTTATTACTATAGGAGCACTCCACACATTATCTTCGGTTAATCTGTCAAACAGCCCCGCGCTCGAACACATTGAGCTGTTTTCCTATCATTTAACGGAGATTGATGTATCCGACGCATACAGTTTACGTATGCTCCACACATGGAGGGTACCCCTATCCGAAGCAGACATTTCCAACAACCCTCATCTGGAAAGCCTCGTAATAGAAAATGCCCGCCTAACGGGTATTGACGTTACAAATAACCCCCTGCTGCAATTTGTAAACCTTAGCTGGGGAAGCAGCAGAATTGCTTCGATAGATTTATCAAATAACCCATATCTTGCAACACTAAACCTAGCCGGCAACAGCTTAACTGCGCTGGATGTAACACAAAACCCTCGACTGCAATTCTTAAACCTTGCATGGGGAGAAAATAGCGTTGCTTCGTTAGATGTAGCCAATAACCCGTATCTTGTAGAAATAACCATGCCGGGTAACAGTCTAACCGAGCTGGATGTAACACAAAACCCACTGCTGCAAATACTAAACCTTAACTGGGGAGATAACAGCCTTACGACACTGGATGTAACCAATAATCCATATCTTAGAGAGCTGCACCTTGCCGGTAACAACTTGACGGAATTAGACGTAACGCAAAACCCCTTGTTACAAAGACTATCCGTTAACTGGAATTACATGTACTCGTATCTGGATATAACAAACAATCCGGATTTAGTATTTTTGAATGCGATTCGCAACGAGTTCCGCAACCCGGATTATATTTTGGGCTGGGAAGACTTATTCCCGGAGGCACTCTACCGTTATGACTTTGGCGAAGAACTCCCCGCGACAGGCTTTCTTTTCTACCCGCAACGCGAGGACTGGGCATGGGAAAACGAAAACGCAGAAAACCCATACAGCCTACGCGATTGCGAAATCATGCAAGGTTATGCCGAAAGCGATAGAATGACAACAACTGCCGACCGCATTAGGTTTACAGGCGCGGTATATATCGCAGGCACGCACCAAGGTGTTAACTACCTCCGTATAACAGGGCGCGAAGCAGCATGGGAAGCCATAGAAATTTCTCCGCATAACCTAAATGCAGGCGACGTAATCGCCGCACGCGGCAGAATTATTGACCCGATTGAAGGAGCGGAAGTCCAGCTTGTAGCATCAGCGCGCCCATGGGAAGCAATAGAAAGAATCATCCCCTGCCCAACTACAGGTATGTTTGACTTTGAGTTTATACTTTCAGAAAGACATATCATAGGCGAAGACGACTTCGACCGACAATTTAGAAACGGCTTTAGGCTACAAATAGGGCATGTAGTTAATGAAGAGCCTTTGGAATATGACAACTTCGGCGGCGGCTCGATTGCCGATTTTAACCTTTACGATTTCTTCATAAACCCACCCACAGATTGGCAAAGCCTTCCGTTCCCGGGACAAGAGGACGGCGAATACCCACCCGTAGAGATACCCGCAGACGGCGTTCACTTCCCCGACCCGCAAAATAACGACGGGTTTAGCACTGCCAATGCCAACCCGGGACAAAGCACAAACCTTCATTTAAACGTAGTAAGGCTAAACGCCCCACAAAACGCGACCTACAGAGTAGAATGGCTGCGAAACGGCGTTGTTTTCTCCACCGACACGTTTAATATGCCAAATAACCGTGAAAGAAGAATCTCACTGCAACTGCAAAATGTTACACATGCTACACACAGCGGTGACTGGCAAGCACGGGTATTTACTATTGTAAACGGTGAGGACGTATTTGCAGACATAAGCCCGATATTTGTATTATCGGTAAGCACCCCACAGCAAGGCGGCGGAAATGGCGGCGGGCAACCCCCCGCACAAGGCAACCAACCCGCTCCTGCTCCTGCACCCGCTCCCGACGCACCTCCCGCTGCACCCGTCACGAGTATCCCCGCAAACGACGGCGCGGTGCAAGTAGGCGTGCAAGTACAAAATACCCAAGCCACAATTTCCATGCCGGGCAATGTCCGCAACCAAATAAGAAACAACGCCGACGGTTACGTTTCTTTCAACCTCTCCGAAGTCGCAGGGCTGGAAACAGCCGTAATGGCACGCTCCGATTGGAATAACTTTGCAGGCGCAGGGCTTGGCGTAGAAATCGCACTGCCCGTAGGTACACTTGCATTCGACCCCGCCGCTGCTCTTTCCATCGGTGACCTTACCACAGGCGCGAACATCGCAAGCACAATTGCCGAGGTTGGCTACGCCGCACTAACATCTGACCAACAAAACGCCCTAGACGACGGCGACATGGTTTTCAGAATCACGATAACCGCCAACAACAGATATGTAAGAGAATTTAACGGCAACTTAGCGATAACCGTCCCCTTTGAAGGCACTCCCCCCGTGGGCGCATGGCGTTTAGCCGACGACGGCACGCTGGAACAACTACCCGCAACCTTCGACGCGGAAACAGGCACAGTCACCTTTATAACAAACCGACTGTCCATGTTTAGAATAGGCCACGACCCCGCCGCCACAATCGCAATAGCAACCCCCATAATGCGCGTTGCCATAGGCGTAGCATTCGGTGACGCCGTGCCGTTCATAGACGGCGCAAACCGCACACTGGTTCCCCTCCGCGCCATAGCCGAAGGCCTGGGCGCAGAAGTCGATTGGGACAACAACACACGCACGGTAAGCATTACCCGCGACGGCCAAACTGCCTTAGTAACAATAGACACTCCCCTACCCAACGGCATGGGAACAGCAGTAATCCAAAACGACCGCACCTTCGTCCCCATACGCTATGTCTCCGAAGTCCTAGGCACAGAAGTACGCTGGGATGAATCAACCCGAGCCGTCTATATCTATTAATATCAAAACGCAAAAACAAAAAACGCGCACAAGCTAAAGTCTTGTGCGCGTTTTTTAATAATGGGGGTCAAGGGGGCGCGTCCCAAGGTCCTAATCCCTTGACTTAGACAAAGCCGCACCAACCGCAGTTGCAAAAATTGCATTCTTTGGGATGTGGAATTTAACGGGGTGGATTTTTGCCAGATTTTCGAATACGGTGGGGGCGTGTTCTGTGGCGGATAGTGCGCCGATTAGGACTATGTCTTTTACGTCGCTGCTTAGGGTGGCGAATACGGCCATCATTCCAACGCTTTCGAAAATCATGTTTATGAAGCCCAGCACGTAGTCGGCGGGTTTTGCGTTGTCGCGTAGGTTGCCGAAGTTTGAGACTGTTGTGTCGGGTGGGAGATTGCCGATTTTTTCGCGGGAGATGTCTTTTAGGCGCAGGTCTATGGCGGATAGGTCGCCGTTTTTTGCGATTTCTGTGATTCCGGCGAAGCTGTGTACGCCCGCAAAGCGTTCCGATAGGTTTAGGAGCATTCCGCCGCCTACACCGCTTCCGCCCAGGTGGGTGATTTTATCGGGCGCAGCTTTTACTATGGCTGTGCCTGTACCCACGCTTATGATAAAAGCGTCGGTGAGTTCGGCGAGCTTTAGGCCGCCGAGACCGATTGCCATGAATTCATCCACGCGGACGGTGGGGATGTCGTACATACCTTTTTCCAAGTAGGACGAGCCTACGCCTGTTACCATTATTTTTTTTACATCGCTCATTCGCAATCCGTATTCTGCCGTAAATTTGCCAAATGCACCAAACGCCGAGGTTATCTGGTCGCCCGCTTCTACCTGGAGCATTCCTATGCATTCGTCGTTTTTAAAGCCTACGATTTTTGTGGTCGAGCCGCCTACGTCTATTCCGAGTACCAATCCATCCATGGCGGTCACGCGTGGTTTTGCCTAACGCCCACGCGCCGCGCTATCATAAATAACGGGACACACACGGCAGGGACGACAATCATTGCTGCGATTGCCTCGGGGATACCAAAACCTGTTATCGTAGCGACTATAAAGGCGTATGTGATTTGCGGCGTGGGATTGCCTGAAACCTCACGCGCATAGCTCCACGGCTCACGAAACATAAAATACAGCAGATGAAGCACCAACAGCGTGTTTAGTATAGAACCCGTCAGTGCAGAAATTGCCATATTTACCACAGACGGTAATTTTGGAATCCACGTTGCAATAGCATAAAAAACCAGCGGCGTAACAACACCAACAAGGATACGAGGCACAAATGCGACAAGCAAAGACCACGGGCTGCCGCTGTCCGTACCGGGGACGGGACGCAACGGTGTAAAAGCAAAGGAGTTTAGCGCAATCGACTGCGTACTCGCAAAAATCATACTGGACAAACCAAACATAAATCCAAGCACCGCGCCATACTTTGGGCCCAGCAATATTGCACCGATAATCACCGGGATATGAATAATAGTGGCAGACCCGATTAGCGGAATCTGCGGAAACCCAAGCGGGGTAAAGGTCAACATAAATATGATTGCCCCAAACATCCCCGTTAGAGTAATCGCCTGTGTCTTGCTAAAATTATTTTTCATTTTGCACACCATCCTTTATAAATTTTGGCATTTCCGTTAGGATTGCTATTTGTTGGTCAATCATTTCTTCCGAGAGGGCTTCTGCGAGGGCGAGTACGCTTAGTCCGTCGATTGTTACGATTATGTGGTCGGCAATCGCAAGCAAATCGTCGCTGCGGATTACGCTCTGCGCAACGCCAAGCGATAAAATAGAAAGCACCGTCTTGCGCAACTGGTCAAACTGAATATCCCGAAAAGACTCAACCGCCGCTTTTGGCTTGGAAAAAATATATTCGCAATAGGCGCGAAACAGGCTATTCTCGAAGTTAAGTAATCTCTTTTTTTGCCGTGCAAAGTAGTCGCCCATCACCTTTTCAAATGGCTCGCCAACAGGAATGGGCTGCTTGTTACGTTGCCTCATCAGCTCCAAAAAGATTTCGTCCACCGACGAAAAGTATAGGTATATACCTCCGCGGCTTATGCCGCACTCGTCCACGATATCCTGCATCGTCACCGCCAAAAATCCTTTTTTGCAAAAGACCTTACGCGCATCGTCGAGGATTTTTTTTATTTTTGTTTTGCGCGATTTTTCGCTAAATACTCGTGGGATATGTACCACCTCCGATTTTTGGTAAAAATAAAATGACACGCGTGTCATTTATTATTTTATGACACGCGTGTTCAATTGTCAAGACCGCGGAGAGAACTTTGCTCCGCCGAGAGAGAACTTTGCTCCTCCGAGAGCGAATTTCGCTCCGTCTTAATTACAGTTGTGGTGTTAAAAGCTCCGAACATGCTTCTCCGCAGGTTACTTCTGCGCCGCATTTGATTGGGATTTCTACGTTGATTTTTTGCGAAATCGTAAATTCTATGCAGTTGCCTTCGCATTGCTTGTGACCGGGACAAATTTCTGCTTCGCCTTCACATCTTACATATGCCCTTTCTGCAACAGCGTACGGCTCTATAGTTACAGGTAAATATACCTCGCACATACTTCCTACAAGCTTTTTGCACGGGCTTACCGCTTCGCGGCAGTTTTCGCGTTTTTCATCCGTGTTTTCGAATACCATTTTTGTGCCTCCTTTCATGGGCGCAGTGAGTACAATGAGACTTCCCCGCGCCTTGCTTATTTTTTACTATATGTAAAACCGCGCATTTTTGTGAATGCGCGGCTTGGATGGTTTTATTGGACTACGTTGACTGACGGTAATGAGTGTGTGTCTACTCTGGTGCCACCACTGTAGGCATGTACCTGGAATACCACGTTTTGGTTTATCGGGGCTGTGTGCGCAATCGTAACCTCCAGCATCCACTCAGATTCGTTGTTTTCGTTGACAATTGTGCGGTGCGGTGAGGAATGCAAAAAGCCATGCGCACCGGACACGTTAAGGTGGGTTACCGAAGCAGAGGTTCTCACACGGAACAACACGGTATTGCCTCTTACTGCAACATTGTTAGTTCCCGGCCAAAATCCGGACGAAATCACCCAGCCTGTACCATGATGCCCGGCTGTTCTGGTAATTGTGCGGGAGTCTTCGGCGGTGAGGTGGTTTAGATGGCCTGTTTGTGTGCTTACGCCGATTACTATATTTCCTGTGGATACGGTATCGGGAGCTATGATAGACCACGTGCGGTTACCTGAACCCGTATTTGTGCGGTTAAGCTGAACACGGTTGCCTGTACCGGGCATTACTGCCCATACGGTTTGTACATAACTGTTTGTTGTTACGTGAATCAAGGTTTCATTATGATTTGTCCATGACGCCGTTGGTGTACCGACGATTTGCGCCGTCGTGTGTGATACCGTGATGTTTTCTGTACGGGTGGCTGCATGGTCGGCACTTCTCGTAGAATTTGCAAAGACGGTGACAGTGCCGCTTCTTATCGGTGGGAATGTTACAGACCATGTACGGGTGCTTACGCCACTGGTGGTGCGGTGTGCATTATGCTCCCTGCCATCTACATCACGCACCCAAACATGCTCTGCGTCCAAATTTGTGGTAATCGTAAATGTCGTATTTGCACCGATAGAAACGGTACGGTTACCCACGTTTACATTTGTAATCCTGGGAGTAACAGGTGGCACAAAAGGCTGCGCAAGTGTTAAATTGTACAATTGTGTAGCAGCACCCGGCCAGTTGTAGGTTCTGTTAGACCCAACCTCGACCTGCTGCGTAACCCATGTCTGCGGCCTAAAATTAATTACCCAAGTACGAGAATTGGTATCCTGTGTGGTCATAGTGCCACGCGCAAAGTGTCCTGTGCCGCGTGTATTATCTGTTCTGTTAAAGTTTACCCATACTTCATTGGTTTCTCTTCCTGTTACAACCGTAAGCTGTACATATCCGACACCGGTCGCGGGTGTTTCCGTAATACTCGCAATAGCTATCGGCCCAAGATTAGCAGGTGCAACAGGAATCGGCACTGTAGGCGTGGCAGGTGTAACCGGAGTTGTTGCCGTAGCACCTACTGTAACAGGCACATTAATAATAGCCGCGCCGTTTTCTGTGTTGGTAGCATTGGCAAAAATAGAAACCGTCGTAGTGCGTGTAGGCGTAACAGTCACAACCCAGTCATTGCCATGGCCTACACGAGACCCCTGTGTCCTAACTCCGTCCACCATCGCAAACACAAACTGCGTTTGCGCGGTAGTCCTTACATTAAATGTAATACTCTGTCCACTATTTACAGTAGTCCTGTCCATCGAGAAATTAGTAATCGCGGGCGCAGCCAAAACCGTCATCGGCACGACTATCATAGCCAAAAGCGCAATCACCAGCGACATCAATACTTTCCTTTTCATTGATTTAACACTCCTTCTTAGTAGGGGCTTGCCCTCCTTTTTGACATTTTCCAAGACTTTGTCTTAGCTTTTGTTCATAATACCACAAACATACTTGAATAATATGTCAATTTTGTTGCAGAAACACTCGTCCCTATGATATCATGCCCTCGGAGGTGGTCATCAATGGCTTACAAAATTACAGATGCGTGCATTGCCTGCGGAGTTTGCGTAGACCAATGCCCAACAAGCTGCATTTCTGAAGGCAGCCCAATTTACGTAATTAACGCCGACGACTGCGTTTCTTGCGACGCTTGCGCAGGCGTATGCCCCGTTGGGGCTTGTGTTCAGGGGTAACATAGCGATTTAAGACCTTGGGGGAA
>Ga0209755_10004605_pt1 | contig 16215 bp, 16 predicted proteins | sample TergutCo191P1_FD_187301 | JGI IMG/M metagenome (GOLD analysis project Ga0209755, IMG submission 187301) | Cornitermes sp. P1 segment gut microbial communities from Petit-Saut dam, French Guiana - Co191P1 (SPAdes) (version 2) | ecosystem: Host-associated > Arthropoda: Insects > Digestive system... | reverse complement strand
GTCCCGAATGGTTTTGGGTGCAGACTATATGACAATAACGGGCTGTCGAGGACGCCAGCCCCTACACCAAATCTGAATTTATTCAAAATTTGTTTACTCATGCGTTTGTCGTGGAGAATTTGCGCACTACTCAGCAGATATTATGTACTGATAGACCGGCTGACCGCCTCGGATAGCGGAAATTTCTGCACTTTCTAACGCCTCGCTGATTTTCGCCTCAAGGAGCTCAGTCTCGCGTTGGTCGGCATCTTCCCCTGTGAAGATTGTTATAAATTCAGGCGAATGTTCACTTATCGCTTCTGCGACAACATCAAAAACTTCCTCAGCACTAGGCCCGTGAGCAGCAAGATGATCTTCAAATAGGGCAAGGTGTTCGCCTTTTTTTATTTCAAGCCCATCAAAGTTGGAATCTCTGGCTGCAGCGGTAACGAGAGCTGTTTTAACACGTTTTGAAGCCTCTGTCATACCCCGTGTTATTTCTTCAATATCCTCAGAGACACCAAGTGTTAGCATTGCAGACACACCTTGGGGGATGCTCTTTGTGGGAATTACAATTACTTGTTTGCTTGTCAGCTTCGTGCATTGCTGGGCAGCCATAATGATGTTTTTATTATTCGGCAAAACAAAGACAACCTCCGATGGCGCATTGTTTATCTTTTCAAGTATATCCTCCGTTGACGGATTCATTGTCTGACCACCGGTGATTATCCTATCTGCGCCCAAATCGCTGAAAACTTCTTCGATCCCATCTCCTGCACAAACCGTAACAACAGCATATTCCTTCATTTCCTCAGGCTCTGATTGCTTGGGAATACCAGACGAAGCGCTCACCGCTTGTGCGTGCTGCTCTCGCATATTTTCAATTTTTGCTGAAATAAGAGCGCCGTAAGTCAGCCCCTGAGTAAGTGCGTTGCCAGGCTCATCTGTATGGACATGCACCTTTATTATTGTATCATCATCTACAACAACAATGCTATCACCAAGATTATCGAGATATGCCCGTAGTAAATTAGGATCTTTATCATTGGCACGCTCTATCATAAATTCCGTACAGTAGGTAAATGTTATATCTTCATGCTCAAATTGGGCAAAATCTGCCTTGTCGTGTGTGTCTTCAGCTAATTCAGATTTTTCGATAACTATACCGCGCATTGCCTTGAGCATACCATCAAGCATGTATAGATATCCTTTAGCGCCCGCGTCAATAACACCTGCCTTTTTCAGCACAGGGTTTTGATTGACTGTGTCAGCCAAAGCTTCATAGCCTTTAGCCAAGGCCTTTTCTAAAACAACTTCAACGTCATTTTCTGATTCGGCAACACTGACGGCAAAACCGGCAGCGACTCTTGAAACTGTCAGCATTGTTCCTTCGGCAGGTTTCATTACAGCCTTATATGCCGAATCAACACCGTTTGCGAGTGCTTGGGCAAATGCTTCAGCATCGCAGGTATCAAGATCCTTGAGTCTCTTTGAAAATCCTCTGAATAGGAGCGATAATATAACTCCTGAGTTTCCTCTGGCTCCGCGAAGCATGGCACTTGCCATAACTTCTACCGCATACCCCGCAGTTTTTGGGGTTATTTCCGCAAGCGCCTTGTCTGCCGCGCTGATTGTGAGGCTTAAATTAGTACCTGTATCACCATCCGGAACCGGAAAAACATTTAATTCATTTACTTCTTGTTTATGGTTTTCTATGGCGGCGGCGGCATTTGCAATCATTTGCTTTATAAGCTCGCCGGTAATCTGCTGTGTCAAAAGGTTTTCCTCCCTAATCTATAATCATTTTGTCAACGAAAATATCAATTCGCTTGATGTCAACTCCGGTACTTGTCGTAACTTTGTACCGAACTTCTTCCATGATACTATCGCAAACTACAGGGATATTTACTCCTTGATCCACTGCAATGTGAAGCTTAATTGAGATGGTGTTGTCTGGGTTGATATCAACCCGTACACCCCTTCCCATGTATTCTGACTTTAGAATGCGAACCAACCCATCAGAAACATTGTGGAGTGTCATACCCTTTACACCAAAACAGTTAGTGGCTGCATCACCTGTAAGTGTCGTGAAAACGGTTCTTGAAGTATTTATGGTGCCGTGCTTATTTTGTAGCTTTACCATATGCTCAACTCCTGTCTGCACTTATTTTGATTGTCATTTGGGCACCTCAAAAAACTCACTGCTCGCCATCTTGGCAGGTCTTTTTCCCCCACTCTTTGCCAAAATGCTCGTCAATACATATAGTATTAACTGCGCTTTTGACTTCGATTGGCGGAAAAAATCCCCGCCAATCTGTCAAACACCGAGTTTTCAGAGATACCCATTTTACTATATTTTTAGTTTTCCTGCAAGGATTTTGCGACTTGCGACAGTCCTACAGAAGTCCTTCGCCGAGAGTTTTGCCTCCCAGAAGGTGGTAGTGCAGGTGATATACGGTTTGTCCACCGTCTTTACCTGTATTTGTAATGACACGAAATCCGCTGTCTAAGCCTTCTGCTTTGGCAATTTTTGCAATTGCCTCAAAGCATTTCGCGGCGTGGCTTGAATTATCCGGCGTAATAGCTGCTACGGACTCAATATGTTGTTTTGGAACAATAAGTATGTGAGTCGGAGCTTGAGGTGATATGTCTCTAAAAGCATAGACATGCTCATCCTCATAGACTTTTTTTGACGGAATATCACCTGATATTATTTTACAGAAAATGCAATCCATAATTATACCCCCATTTTTGCTTTTACGATGTTTTCAACAGCTTCCAAAGCTTCGGGGAGCTTTTCGGAATCTTTGCCGCCACCCATAGCAAAATCAGGTTTTCCACCGCCGGAGCCGCCACAGATTTTTGCAGCCTCTTTTATTATATCGCCTGCCTTTATACCTTTTTCTATGGCAACTTTGCCGCAGGTGGCAACAATTGTAATTTTTTCGCCGCCTGCCGCTGCAAGTACAGACACAACGCAGGGTTCCATATCTCTGAGTGTATCTTCAATCTGCCTCAGCTTACTTGCATCGGTGTTTTCACCCATTATTTTTGTTATAACTTTAAGACCACCTATATCTTTTGCTTCACTTAGTATATTTTTTGCCTCCCCGCTTGCATCTTTAGACAAAACGGCATCAAGCTCTCTGCGCAGTTCTTTTAGCGTCTGCATATTTTGTTCAACTTTGCCTGCTAATTCTTCCGGAGAACCTGCTTTGAGCAGCCCTGTCAAAACAGATAAATTCTCACGAGCATCTGCAAGCGCATCAAGTGTAGCTCTGCCGGTTATTGCTTCAATACGTCTGACTCCAGAGGCAACAGAAAATTCGGCAATTACTGCAAAAGCTCCAGTTTTAGCTGTATTATCAAGATGAGTGCCGCCACAAAGCTCTATAGAGCGCCCCATTTCGACAACACGTACCATTTCGCTGTATTTTTCGCCAAAGAGTGCCACTGCACCTAGCTTTTTGGCATCTTCAATATGCATTTCTTTCGATCCCACTTCGTGCCCTTCAAGGATTTCTGCATTTACACGTCTTTCAATTTCAGACATTTCCTCTTTTGTAAGAGCTGAAAAATGTGTAAAGTCAAATCGCAGTTTGTCTGGCTCGACAAGAGAGCCTGCTTGAGTGACATGCTCACCAAGAACTTCCCTCAATATCTCATGTAGCAAATGGGTTGCTGAATGAGCTCGCATAATAGCATGGCGACGCGGCACATCAATTTTTGCTAAAACTATGTCATCAACGGACAGTGTGCCTGAGCGCATTTTTCCATAATGCATATATTTATCACCCTTGCTGACTTGCACTCCGGTAACTTCAAACAGTGCACCATTGGTACATGTGACGACACCAAAATCGGCTGATTGACCGCCCTTTTCCGCATAAAATGGAGTGTTGTCAAGTACAAGTATGCCTTCATCGCCTTCACGCATGGAGGAGCTAAGTTCTCCTTGGGTGACAATCGCGAGAATTTTTCCATTACCGCTTTCATTTTCATAACCAATAAATGTCGTTGGAGTGTTGTCAAGGCCAAGTTCAACACCTGCCCACGCTAAGTCTCCAAGAGCTTCTCTTGCCTTGCGAGCACGCACACGCTGCTCCTCCATATGCGCATCAAAAGATGAAAGATCTGCATCCATTGCGTTTTCCTCGAGGATTTCAATTGTCAAATCAGGAGGGAACCCATATGTGTCATAAAGTCTGAATATATCGGCGCCGGAAAGAGTTGTCTCATTTTTGGCATTATATTCTTCGATTAGTCCAATCAACTTTGATGTACCTGCATCGATGGTTTTTCCAAAATTTTCTTCTTCGATACGGATGACATTGGCTATAAAGCCAGCTTTATCCACAAGTTCAGGATAGGCGTTTTTGTTTTCGTTAATAACCGTTGCACAAAGCTTATGCAGAAAAACGCCCTTCATGCCTAGCAGTCTGCCATGTCTGGCAGCACGGCGCAAAAGACGACGCAAAACGTATCCGCGCCCCTCATTAGAGAGCATAACACCATCGCAAATCATCATCGTTGCCGAGCGAATATGGTCGGTAATGACTCGAATAGAGACATCTGACTGTGCAGAAGCTCCATAAGTGACACCGCTCATCTCGGAGACTTTTTTTATGATATTCATTATGGTATCGACTTCAAACATATTGCTGACACCTTGACATACACATGCAAGACGTTCAAGGCCCATTCCAGTGTCAATGTTCTTCTGACTGAGCTCAGAATAGTTGCCTTCTCCATCGTTACTAAACTGGGTGAAGACATTGTTCCAAATCTCTACGAAACGATCGCATTCACAGCCAGGAGCACAGTCAGGGCTTTCACAGCCATTTTCAACGCCCCTGTCAAAATACACCTCAGAACATGGGCCACAAGGACCCGAGCCATGGTCCCAGAAATTGTCGGCCTTGCCTAGCTTACATATGCGCTCGGAAGGTACACCAACTACATCTTTCCATATCTCAAAGGCTTGGTCATCTTCAAGATAGACCGACGGATATAAAAGATTTGCATCGAGTCCCAGTCTTTGTGTGAGAAATTCCCAGCACCACACTATAGCCTCATGCTTGAAATAATCGCCAAAGGAAAAGTTCCCAAGCATTTCAAAATATGTTCCGTGGCGTGATGTTTTTCCGACATTTTCGATATCACCTGTTCTGATACATTTTTGACAGGTGCAAACACGCTTGCGAGGAGGCTCTTGTTCACCTGTAAACCATGTTTTCATGGGTGCCATACCTGAATTTATCAGCAATAGCGAAGGGTCGTTTTGAGGTATGAGTGAGTAGCTGGGAAGCCTCAAATGATCCTTTTCCTCAAAGAATACAAGAAACATTTCCCTTAATTCATTTAATCCGTATTTTTTCAATTTAGTAAAACCTCCCAAAAAACGCAGGCGCTGTAGCCGGGGGACTGTCCCTCGGCTGCAACCCCTACGAAATCTTCATATATTACGTTCCGCTATATTGGCTACTTTATCAGCGATTCGATAAAGTCTGCTATTTCTCCAACGGTTTTGTGTTCGTAGACAGATTCATCTGTAACGCTAACTCCATATTCATCTTCCAGAGTCATTATCAATTCGACTAAATCCAATGAGTCTGCACCCAAGTCATCCATTATATCCGTGTCTCTTGTTATTTTTTCGGGGTCAATCTCAAACTGATTTGCCAATGCGTCTTTTATTTTTTCGAATATCATATGCTTCCCCTTCATGTTGTTTGTGAAAATCACATAGGAGCTTATCTCCACTCTCTGTAGTTTGTTTGACTTGATGGCGGCGTTTCAACGCTTTCTGCACTTTCAAGGGTATTGTCTTTTGGAGAGTTATCCCGTGGGCTATTTTTTCTTGAACTGCCCGAGTGTGAGCCGCTTTGGCGTGAGTTGTTGCCTCGCGCTCCGCCATCGGAATTTTTTCCATATACGACCACAACTCTTCTGTTTGGTTCGCTGCCAACGGAGTAAGTAGAAATGCCTTCATGCTCTTGAAGCGCAGAGTGAATAATATGGCGCTCATAAGCGTTCATAGGATCAAGCGTCATATTACGGCGATATTTTAGTACCTTTCCAGCTGTTCTTGCAGCCAAACTTTCCAGCGTTTCGTTTCTGCGCTGCCTATAATTTTCTGCGTCAAGATTAATTCTAACCCTGCCTGCGGCACCCCTGTTAACCACATAATTTGTCAGATGCTGAATAGCATCAAGCGTCTCTCCGCGCCGACCAATTAATGCTCCGGGTTCCTTTCCTGTTAGAACAACGCTTATTGAATCTTCCTTGTCGGTGATTTCCATCTCCGCCTGCACATCCATACGCTCTAAGAGTCCGGCAATGAATTTTTCAATTTTTTCTGTGCGATTTTCTGCTTCTTCGTGCTCTTCGTATATTACCTTAACCAGAGCAGGTGAGCTTTTTAGTCCCAAGAAACCGGATTTAGCTTGCTCAAGTATTTCAACTGACACGTCATCGCGTGTTAATCCCAGCTGCTCTAAAGCCGCCTCAATGGCTTCATCTTCTGTACGACCTGACATTTCGATAGATTTTAACATTATTATTCACTCCATTTTACGGAAATAAGTATTGGGTACATCTAAAAACACGGTGTCTGCCAGATTGGTGGGGATTTTTTCACCAATCGAAGTCAAAAGCGCAGTTAATACTATGTGTATTGACGAGCATTTTGGCAAAGAGTGGAGAAAAAAGGCTTACCAAGATGGTGGGCAGTGGGTTTTTAGAGGTGCCCTATTATTTGTCTTCTTCGAATCGCGTGGTATCAAAGCGAACCGTTGGTGCTGTTTCTTCGCTGTCATTTTTTGCTTTGCTATCGGAATCATTGCTATCATTGTAACTTTCACCGATGTCATCATCTTGCGTAGATTCGGTATCATCGTCATCAGCATACCCAGAATCTGCATCTTCTTTAGTGTCATCAAGCTCAGAATCCTTCTTAACAACGACATTTCCGTCTTCATCAACGGCACCCGATGCCAAAAGTTCTGCTTCAATAGCATCTTCATTTTCTATGTCGTCATCTTCGCTCACTGCACCTACAACGCCTTCATATCGATCAGGGTCATAAGCTCTACCGCGAGCATAGCGCCTCTTGCCTACCCGGCTTGGTTCATATGCCTCTTCTTTATCTGATGGAGGAGCATTCTTTTTCTCCCATTCAGCAGTCTTTTCAAGTCTCTCTTGTTTTTCGCTCATCTGCTTTTTACGCTTGGATGTGTTTCTGTTTTCCTCCATAACACCTTCGGCTTTTTTTCGTTCAGACGCAAGCCTCTTTGCCTCAATTTCTGCGTCCTTTGCCTTGCGGATTTTGTTACGCTCTTCGTCTTCGGCATCAAGAATTTTTGTATATTTTTTGTTCAGCCACAAATCTTGGAAAATTTGAAGGACTGTGCCTATTGTCCAGTAGAAGCTCAGTGCGGCAGGGAGGGTAAATCCGAAAAATACGCTCATCAAGGGCATAAGCATCATCATAGTTTGCATTTGCTTGCCAGCACCCTCTTGTTGCATAGGCATAGCTGGCTGGGTTTTACGCATAATCCCTGCGGAAATAAACTGTGCACCACCGGAAATCAGTGGAAGTGTAAATAGCAACAGTCCGCCAAGCCAGTTTGCATCGGGACCGCTCCAGATAGTCGCGTCCGACCAGAAAAACTGCCAGTCAGGCTGTTGCCCAAGATTCAATACTCCGCCAAGTTCAAATTGAATGTTTTGCAGACCAGTATAAGCCCATTGTTCAAAATCGACCCAATGCCTTGTGATGTGTTGGGCATAGTCAAGCTCAATGTTAAAATCTCGAACGGCGCTGTCAAAACCCGTAGCCATGATCCTGTTGTAGATTGCACCGCCCTCTTCTATGAGTTCTGCGGGAACCTGCATCATCAAGGTGATTGGCTGACGTATTGCCTGAAACAACGCAAATAGTATAGGTAGCGGAAGAAATCCCCATAAGCAACCGGAAGCGGGATTAACGCCTTCTTCCCTATACATTTTTTGCATTTCTTCATTTACTTTTACTTTATTAGCACCGTGCTTTTTTTGTATTTCAGCCATTTTTGGCTGAAGTCTTGACTGCCTCATCGTTCCCTTTTTGGATTTCATTTGGAACGGCAACAAAATGACCTTAATGGCCACGGCAAAAATTAGCAGAGCCAAGCCATAGCTTCCGGTCAAGTTGTATAAAAACATTAGAAACTGGGCAAATGGTCTTGCGATAAAGTCAAAAATTCCCATTATAACTCCTAATTTACGGATTTCGCGTATGTACTCGCATTTGTGCTAAGCGGCTAGGGCACAGGGTCATATCCGCCTTTGTGGAGTGGGTGGCATTTGAGAATACGCTTGATGGTGAGCAGGCTGCCTTTCCTTGCACCGTGTTTTTCTATGGCCTCAAGGGCATATCTAGAACATGTCGGCATGAATCTGCACCTTGGCGCTGACATAGGCGAAATATTTTTCCTATAAAAGCGAACAATGGCAAGCAGTGCCCGCTTCATTGTATCTGTTCTCATGCGCGGTCTCCGGCGCCATTGTCTCCACATAGCTTTAGTTTTTTGAACAACGACAAAACCGAGCCTTCTAATTCATGAAAACCCGAATGCCTGCTCCTCATCCTCGCAACTATCACGATATCATAGCCGCGCGAGAGCTTTTCTTCGTTAATTCTATAGATTTCTTTCAATCTGCGTTTTACCCGGTTTCGCTCTACTGCACCGCCGAGTTTTATACTGACCGTAATTCCAAGGCGATTTTCACTGCTTCCATTTTTTCTGAAATACACAGCGGCATATGAGGATGCCGCACTCTTGCCTCGGTTATAAAGCCTCTTAAACTCATAGTTCTTTTTTAGTGAGGTAGAAAACTTCATTTAATAAATTACAGTGTTAGTTGCGCTCTGCCCTTTGCACGACGTCTTGCCAATACTTTGCGTCCATTTCTTGTTGACATTCTCTTACGGAAACCGTGTTCTTTAGAGCGGTGTCTCTTTTTTGGTTGATATGTTCTTTTCATAAAGCACCTCCTTGACGATTTATATGATAGATTTATCTATCTTCCATGGCCCCAGATATGTTGCCGGAGCCGTCGGACACTAATTAAGCGTGTTTTTACACGGAAATGAATTATATAACAGTATGATATAGGCTGTCAACGCTTTTTGGGGAATTTTGAGGAAATTTACCGATAGTACATCTCCGAAACCTAACAGAGTCATCTTGACGGGTTATTTTACATCAATTTTTCAAAAATTTTGAATTATTTATGTTGTAATTCGCAAAAAATATAATATACTTAGCACAGTTTGTTATTCGAGGTACCTATGCTTATTATTAGTTTTGATGCCGTTGGGGACCGTGAGCTTGGGCGTTTGATGGAGTATCCCGCATTTTCGGCGTTTGCAAAACAGTCGGCGTTGTTTAAAGGAATTGCTACGCTTTGCCCAAGTAATACCTATCCTATTCACACTTCAGTTGCAACGGGAGTTTTGCCAAATGTCCATAGACTTATCGCAAATACTAAGCCGTTTCCCGACGCTAACCCTTGGTGGAATTTCAATGAGGCAGATATTAAGGTTAAGACGATCTGGCAGGCGGCAAATGAGCGCGGAATTGATGTTGCAGCAGTTTTTTGGCCTGTTACGGGGTATTCAAAATCCATAAAATATAATATTCCGGAAGTCATGCCACGCCCGGGTAGCAATCCGATTTTTACTTTGTTAAAGGCTGGTAGTAAAGGTTTGCTTTTGAAGTCGGCTCTGCGGCATATTAAAATCCTTGACGGTATTAGCCAACCGAACCGTGACCGTTTTGCGGCAACATGCATGGCTGATGTTTTGCGTGAGAAAAATCCGGGACTTGCACTCATACATCTCACAGCTTTTGACGCGCTTTGTCATGTAAATGGCATTGATAGTAAAGCTATGGATGCGGCGTTTGAATCTCTGGATAGTAACCTGGCGCTATTGCTTGAAGCTGCGGGTGATGATAGAGATGTAATTATTTTTTCGGATCATAGCCATCGTAATATACACACGTCAATTGATCCAAACCAGATACTCGTTGACAGCGGACTTTTAAAAAAGGGTGACAATTCGTATATTTTGGGAGAATGTGGATGCTATTTTGAGTGTTGCGGCGGTACGGCGTTTTTCCATGCCGGATCGTTATCTCCAGAGCAGGTTGGTGCAGTGCGAGATAGCACGCAGGCATTTTTAGGGTTTAGGAGATTTTTGACATCTGAGGAAATGCAGGATTCAGGATATACCCATACGGCCTTTGGCTTTAGTGCAGAAGATGGATATTGTTGCGTTTCACTGAAAAAGGGGCACATGGCAGACCATGGATATCCGGTAGATATGCCTGAATACACTGTGTTTTATATGGTTCGAGGAAACGGCTTTGTGCCTGAAAGTGTCACTCAAGGTGGTAGCCTATTGGACATTGCACCTCTGGTATCAAAAAGATTGGGACTTGATGGCGTGGGTAGATAAAGCGATCTAAGACGAGGGGCAGTGGTTTTTTAGAGGCGCCTATGGTAATGTGAGTAATAATATGACGGGGTAATTATGTATGAGTGGGGAAATTGTTGCGAAGAAACCTAAAAAAATTAAATTTACACGTGAGGAAAAGAGCTGGATAATGTATGACTGGGCAAACTCCTCGTTTGCTACTATCATGTTAGCGGCGGTTTTTCCTATATTTTTTGTCAGCGTAGCCGGAGGTGAGGGCACTCCCGGTTCTATGTGGTGGGGTTATGGCGCCAGCGGATCTAGAGCTCTTTTGGCAATTGCTGCACCATTTATAGGTGTCATTATCGACTATAGGGGACTTAAAAAGCGGTTGTTTATAACTTTTATGTCAATTGGCATTTTGGCGTTATTTTTCTTGTCTACCCAGTCAGATTGGCAATTTCTTCTCGTAGGGTATATTATTGCAAATATTTTCTGGTCTGCATGTAATTTTATTTATGACAGCTATTTGCCAGACATTACAACAGCTGATCGTATGGATCAGGTAAGCGCAACAGGCTTTGCGATGGGTTATATTGGAGGCAGTACAATTCCATTTATTATAAGCATTGCGCTTATCCTATTTGGGGAGAATTTTGGTATTGATATGACAATGGCTGTTAGAATTTCTATTGTGCTAACCGCCGTTTGGTGGGGGCTGTTTTCTATCCCGATGATTCGTGATGTGCATCATAAATATGGCAAGTCAGCTCCGGAAAATGACGCATTTAAGACGACTTTTTGCAATGTAATAAAAACTGCAAAAAAAATCACGAAAAACAAAGGTTTGTTTCTATTTATCGTTGCATACTTCTTCTACATTGACGGAGTTGGTACGGTTATTACAATGGCAACAGCCTATGGTGCAGAGTTGGAACTTGGTGATGTGGGAATGATTGGAGCACTGTTTCTCACTCAGATTGTAGCGTTTCCCTGTAGCATTCTCTTTGGTAGGCTGAGTAAGAAGACTAATCCTTTGAATTTGATTTTTGCGGCAATTTTTACCTACATCGGTATTTGTATTATCGGCTTTTTCATGGGATTTGGTCTGGAACTTGCATGGTTTGGCACTGATGTGGCTATTATTTTGTTTTGGATTTTGGCTTTCTTAGTCGGTACTGTCCAGGGCGGCATTCAGGCAATTTCCCGTTCCTGTTTTGGCAGGCTGGTTCCTCCGGAAAACTCCGGTGAGTACTTTGGCTTCTTTGAAATCTTCAGCAGATTTTCTGCTATTCTTGGTCCGTTCCTCTACGCGACTATCTTGCGCATGACAGGCAGAGCCAGTTTTTCAATATTATCAACAGTGCTTTTATTCATTGTAGGTCTTGTAATTTTAATATTTAGCCGCAAACACTTGAAGGCGCAGTTGGCGCATTAATTGGGGACTTGTGAGGTTGGACACAAGCGTCCCCGTGTCCTTTAATGTCTTTTACTGCCGTGTTGTCATGCCAGACAATGCTTTAGATATTTCATTTGTGAGTATGACGTATTCCTTCGTTTCTGTTTGAATTTGTGTTATAATACAAGGCAAATCGGTGGGTAAAAGGGGGTGTGGTTCGTTGAGTGAAAAGACAGGTGATAACAAAGGTTTAAAGATACGCAACAGCACCGCAGAGTTTCTGATATTCTCATATCAACATGGCGGTGACGGCGTTGAAGTGCGTGTTGAGGAGGGTACTATTTGGCTTAGTCAAAAAAATATTGCGGAGCTTTTTCAAACATCTTCAGACAACGTCGGTCTGCACATAAAAAACATTTATAAGGAAGAAGAATTGGTTGAATCGGCAACTACCGAGGATTTCTCGGTAGTTCAAAAAGAGGGCAACCGTGAGGTTTGCCGGACTATAAAGCACTACAACCTAGATGCCATCATAGCGGTAGGCTACCGTGTAAACTCCAAACGTGCCACAGCATTTAGGCAGTGGGCAACCACGGTGTTGAGGGATTTTGCGTTGCGTGGTTACCTCATTGACAAAAAACGCATGGAGAACGGTGCGTTTTTAGATGATGATTATTTTGAACGCTTACTTGAAGAAATTCGTGAGATAAGGCTATCCGAGCGGCGGTTCTATCAGAAAATCACGGACATTTATTCCACAGCAATGGACTATGACAAAAATGCTTCCATTACGAAGGCGTTTTTTGCAAAAGTCCAGAATAAAATGCACTTCGCAGTGCATGGACACACGGCAGCCGAACTCATCTACGACCGTGCGGATGCAGAGCGTAAGCACATGGGACTCGCCACTTGGGCGGCAAGCCCAAGCGGAAAGATACTGAAAAGTGATGTGAGTGTAGCAAAAAACTATTTGACCGAAGCCGAGCTACAGGACTTTGGTTTTTTGGTCAGTGCATATCTCGACCTCGCAGAGAGAAGGGCAAGACAAAAATCACCCATGACTATGGAAGATTGGGCAAATCATCTGGACTTAATTCTACGTGCAGATGGTAATGCGCTGTTGCAGAATGCCGGGAAAATATCCGCTGAAATAGCCCAAAGACATGCTGAAGATGAGTACAAAAAGTATCGTGTGACTCAAGACAGGCTATTTCAAAGTGACTTTGACCGTCAGCTGAACATTTTTGAGCATGAAATGCTTGATTCCATTTCAGATAAAACTGACGCAGAACATTAAACCTGTGCAACATATGAAAATCCCCGCTGTCTGTGAATGTTTGCTCATCAAACGTTTCTATTATCTCCCAAAATACACTTTCTTGTTCGGCTATCATTTTTGCTCCTCTTTATTCCTTTACTATTTTGCAAATTCCCTTATATTCAATTTTAAGCCTCTTAACAGTAGCTTGAAGTCGTTTTCGTCTAGCGATTTTTTTTCGTAGTTGCTCAATTTGAAGCTCATCTTTACCGATGTATTCAGATATCGTTTTGCTGCCGGAGCGGTAGTTAAGATAGTAATATTTTTTCCCATGTATCTCTCTGGAAATTATAGAACCCTTTGGCAGCAAATTTATTTCCTTAGTGTATGTTTCCTGCATTTCAAGGTTGCGTTGCTTTTCTTCTTTTAGCATTCCGTAGATAATAGTTGACATAGCTTTCACACCCAATCACTAACCAATGAAATTATAACACATTTCCCTAAAAAATCGCAGTTTGTAGTGTACGGCCCCTGCTGTATGTGCTCACCTAATAAAAGTTAAAAACACAAGTGACATACCATATTAGCAATAGTCCAATGCGGATCTGCCTGCGTAAATCTCTACCAAGACGCGGCGAGAAATGTCTTGCGCGTAGGTAGTATTCACCTCTGTGTCTATCGAAATACTCCCCAGCAAACCTGAACGGATTCGTATCATTTGCTACTGGGTTTATCTCATTGCCAAATGCATCATAACGATAATTTCGCGTAACTACACCGTTTGCATTTACGAGCTGTACAACATCTCCGCGGGCGTTGAATAGGTAGAAACCATGCCGTGTGCATCTAAGCAGCGATCCATTTAAGCCTCTGTCAATGCGATTTAGTACCCCGCCGCTTGCATTACGCTCTAAAACTATATGCATTCTGCTCCAGACATGTTGGGTCATTACGCCGTTTACTGTCTTTGAGTGACGCAACCCATCTGCTCTGTAATTATACGTTGCAGTCATGCCGGGACTTGTTACACCAGTTAGTTGGTTGAATGCATTGTAAGTACGTGTTTCAGTCTGTCCGCCTGTAACGCTTGTCAGTTGGTTACCATTGCGGTCATAAGTGAAGGTAGTTGTTTGGGGACTACTTCCTGTTCTGGTAGTGCTTAGAAGCCTGTTGTTTAAGTCATACGTATATGTAACCGTGTAGGTTTCTGCTCCACTTACAACCATTCTAATACGATTTCCACGATTGTCAAATGAATAATCGCGTGTTCCACTTATAAACCCACCATGTGGTGACAATACGGCACTTAATAGTTCATAATCAGCATAACCTAAAGTCTCATCCGAAGTTATACTATCTCCGATATAGACGCTGTCTAGTTCCGGCAAATCTGAGAGTAACTTAAAATAACTTTCGTCATTTATATAGCTATCCATATATTCAGCGGCTGCTATGTCGGTTGCTGAGAACCCATGATCCACAGTGTAAAACAGTTCGTCTACATATCTCTTGATATTACCATCTAATCCTAACAGATCCAACAAATACGGCGTAACTCATAACTGCTCAGCTCATACAGCGCATATCTAAGTAGCCCTCATATTACCTCTGACACTTTTGCAAAAGCCTCACAGTGCTTTCTAAACACCGTAAGGCTTGGATATGTGCACTGAGTGTATCTATTCTACCTTAGCTTTGTATTAACTGCGACAAAACTTCTTTAAGTTCAGCAACCTCTCTTGTTTCAAACAACTTTATATTAATTTTGCGCAATTCTTCTAAATATTGCAAAGCTTTCCTTATTAACTCGGTTCGAATATCAACTAGTTTGACTGACTCATTATACCATTCTCCATATTCAAATTGCTTTATATGGCTCAGTCGCAATCCTGAATATGTTCCAACTCCCTTTTCTGCTCTAATTATGCTAATTTTTGCCATATCTTTGACTCGCTCAAATTCAATCCATGTGTTATAAGAATCGGTGTCATTGATGAGTACGTACCCAAAACGAGTTAATTCCAGATAAGCCGAAATAAGGTCTATAAACCAACTCGTAATATAATCAGCCCACGATAAACCCTGCTTTATCGATTCCTCAATATAAAAGCCATACTCTTTTTTGTTAACGTAAAACGCAAAATATCCAACTACCGAAAAATTCATATAAGTATCAATCTCTATTTCGGGAAATGCTTCAAGTTCCCCTTTAGGATCAGAAATCTTATATAATACTTCAAACATTCTCATATCTCCCTATCTGCCAAAAAATGCCGGCGTCAACCTATGTGTTCCAAATGCTGTACTGAACTCACCCGCTTTACTAATTACAATTGTAAACCTCTCGCCATGTGCGGTCATAGTATGTTCCCAGTAAGCCCCTGTCTCTTCAGCATATTAAAACCTCGCTCCACAGCTTCAACCACTTGTGCTTGTGACCAATTCGGATTAAAAAATGTCCTGCTGCTGAGTGCGTTTGCCAATTGAGTGTCATTCAAGTTGGGCACTTGATTTGAAAATACACTGGGGATGTGCCTATTCGAAATGTGTTGAATATTGTTTGAGCCGAGACGAAATGTTTGCTGCACCGCCGGAGCCGCCTGCTGCACTGTATTAGCAGCAGGTGTACTCCCACGAACCAATCCACTAACAGTGTTTCCAACCTGCTTGGCTTTGTTGCCAATCAAATGGGCAGCTTTCTTGCCCTATGCCGATTTAAACTATTAATTATTAGACTGCTCGTTCTGTGCGTATTAACGATAGGCCCTACGACAGGAGTGAAGAAAGCAAAAACAAGCTCTTCAAACTTTTTCGCGCTTGAATCAACTGGCAAGGGCCTTGTGAACTAGCAACTCACAAAACCCTTGCTGTTTTTATTCGCTATAATGCTAATGTGACCAATTGCGGCTGTTTACCCCATAGTCTAAAGTTCCTCTACCAGAGCTTTAAGTTCGGCAATTTTCTTGTTGCGCAACAGTTTCACGTTGATTTTCCCCAACTCGTCCAAATATTGTGAAGCTTTTTTTACCAGTTCTGAGCGCATTTCACTAAGCCGGACTGTTTCATTATACCATTCTCCATATTCAAACTTATCCAAGGGTGTTAGCCGTATTTCAC
>Ga0209755_10004604_pt1 | contig 16216 bp, 10 predicted proteins | sample TergutCo191P1_FD_187301 | JGI IMG/M metagenome (GOLD analysis project Ga0209755, IMG submission 187301) | Cornitermes sp. P1 segment gut microbial communities from Petit-Saut dam, French Guiana - Co191P1 (SPAdes) (version 2) | ecosystem: Host-associated > Arthropoda: Insects > Digestive system... | reverse complement strand
AAAAGGCTGGCAACGTCCTCGGGCCTCAACTCAAAGCGCTCCAATACGCCTGCCAATGTGGGGGTGAGGGAGGAGTCCAACAAAAGCCTCAAGGAGAAGTCCTCGTGCTTGGCCCTCCCCCCCCCCTCCCCGGGTAACCAGGAGGGGAGTTGCAAGTGGGCGCGGGGGGGGGCGGCCTTCTCCAGGCTGTGGGAGAAGGGCAAATGCCCAATGTCATGCAGGAGGGCTGTTATGCGCAAAGCCGCGCCCATACGCGCCAAAAGTTTGGGCGGCAGGGGCAAGTGTTTTTGCAGGCAAAACCAGAGGCGGGAAACCAAAAACATGGCGCCCAGGCTGTGCGAGTGGCGTGTATGGGTGGCCCCGGGGAAGGCCAACTCCCCAAAACCCAATTGCCGAATGTGCCGCAGGCGTTGAAACAGGGGGTGGTCCACCAGGGGCGCCTCGTGGGCCTCCACCTCAATGGTGCCATAAATAGGGTCGCGTATTCTCACAGGTAGGGAGGGGTTTTGGCAGCTTTTCCCCATTTAGGCAAAAGCCTTCGACGCCCCCCCTGCCCAAAATGCCCATATTTATTTCCGTGGAAGGCGGCCCAAACGGCAAGCACAAAGCACCTGCTCCGTGGTGGGAGGTGGGGAAGTTTAGCCGGTTTTTGTTTCAATAGCTGGGAGTTTGTCACTGATGCAGCGCAAGGCTTCATAGAGCCTTTTGGCTTCCTCAAGACGCTCCTCTGCGGCTTTGTCCGGTTTCCGCACCTCTGTTTCATGCCACGGGTCGTCCTCGCCACGTGAGGCAAAATACACCGCTGTTGCGGCAAGCTCCAGGACAACGGCGTTGGCTTCTGCTGCTTTATGAACAAGGCGCTGACGCACGTCATTGCTCTGTGTTGAGGAGGAGCTCGTCGTGTAGATGGAATAATGGCCACCCCAATTCGCGACACGTTCCTCTTCGTCAATATCCCCATTCATGACGGCAATAGAAATTGCATTGGAAAGCTCTTCGCTATAGGGGCCATAATGATGATAGTCGAAATAGAAGCCGTCACCCTCACCCGCCTCTTCTAACAAATAGGCAATTTTCTGGAGTTTTGTTCTTCCGACAATCCGGCCCCCAGCATCCACAACGATGCTCTTCACCTTTTCGCCTTTTTCCATTTTTCCACTTCCTCCTGGATGGTCTTTTTAATGAAGTCCTTCGCCGTGCTGTCTTCCTCATCCGTATAAACTCTGAAAAATTCAAACGGGCGAATGGCTTCAATGATAGGGGATTGCTTGTTTATATCGACGATTTTTCCACCAGCGGTCTTCATCATAATTTGGTTCAAAGGACCTTTTGCTTCTTCAATTTCTTTATAGGGCTCTCGCTTTCCAGAGTCTATCAGAACCCGTGTCGGTTCATTTTTGCCTTGGTTTTGGGCCAGCCATTCTTGAATTTTTTGCCCTATCTCTTTTTGAGTTTGCTCGACGATTTCATACTTTTCTTGGATTTTTTGCTTGGTCTCTTCTTGCGTGCTATCCACGTCGTCGTCGTCCTCTATCCAGCTTTGAAATAACTTTTCGCGAATGTCTATGCATTTATAGAGAAGTCTCTTCTGGAGACGTTCAGAAAAGTTCTGAATGAGCAAATCTTCGGCCTCGGCCATTAAGGGCAAGGCTCCCATAATAACGCTGTCATCCAAACGCAATGTGTTTTCCAGCACATCCGGCTTCTTCACGAAGGTTATTAAGGGGTGGTTTTCCTGCAAATGGGTTTTTTTATAGTTGCCATCCAAAACCAGGGCAAAAATCCGCGACAAAAGCTCCGTAAAAAGTTTTTCCGCGCCTCTGGTCGCTTTATGATAATAAATCGTCGGATAAAGTTGAAAAAGTCCCAGGACATACGACTCAGCAGCATGAATGGACTTTGCCCCCAATACAAAAGTTTGTTTTGTCCCAAACCGCTTTGCACCGTCTCCCCAAGGTAGTTCTCCAATTTCCAAATTGGCCATCAACCAGGCAAAATCCACTCTACCCAATTGTGTTCCCGTCATGAGACGGTCCCTTTGCATATAGTCAAGTCGGTCAGCGTCAAACTGGCTTGAGACCACCGCTCCATAAATGCCTTGCGGCCCCGGAGCTCGTATTAGGTCCGCGACATTGTCACTAAATCCTTTCCCAAATTCCGCATCAAGGACTTCTCTTATATCACTCTTGCGGATAATTTCGTCACTCAGGTCTTCATGCTTTGTCAGCTTAAGGCCCAAATGCTCGTCGGCGCGCAACTTCTTTCTGACGTCCTCAAATGCATGACTAAAAGGGCCGTGCCCTATATCATGAACAAGAGCAGCCGTAATCGCATGTTGCGCACGAACGTCAATGAAAGGAGCCCCCAAGCGCTCACGAATTACCCGCAAAAGATTTTTAGCAATATGGTAGGCGCCCAGGCTATGAGAAAACCGTGTATGCGTAGCACCGGGGTATACATATTCTGAAAAACCCAGCTGTTTTATTCTACGCAAACGCTGAAAGGACTGAGTTTGGATGACCTTCCAAAGAGTATGCTCAAAGTGGCCACCACTAAACTCAATGAGATTGTGCAAAGGGTCTCGAATTCGCTGATGCGTAACCATAGAATTGACTAGGCTTTTTGTCGCTTTTCGTCAATAGCTTATGAGCCCTTTTCATTTCGTCTCCTGACGAGCCACCGCCCCCCCTGCCCAAATGTTTGGGCAAACGTGTGCAGGTGGGCTAGGGCTTGGGGCATGCTTGCCCAACACCGCAAACCCCTCCTGGTTTTTTTGTTGCTGCTTTGGACGGCTGGCGCCCTGGGCGCTGCCCCCCCTCGTGCTTTTGCCCGCTATTTGGCCGAGTGCGAGAAGCCCACCACCGAGTTTTTCGGCATTTTCCTCGCCAACCAAAAGGTGGGCTATATGTCCTCCGTTTGCCGTTTTGTCGACAAAAGTAAAACGCAAATACGCATGGAAACCCATATGTTTATGCGTGTAGTGGTGGGGGCGAAGGAGGTTTCTCGGGAGGTGGGCCAGGTGGAGGTTTATGAGGCCAAACCCAAGGGCAAACTCCTGCAGGTGACGGTGCTGATGAAGGGGGACGGTGGGGAGCAGAAACTCTCGGGCAAAAGGACAGCAAAGGGTTTTGAGGTGGTGAGGGAGCGCCCCGGTATGCCCAATGACAGCTTGGAGCCGGGTGCGGTTTTGCAAAACATAGAGGACGCCAACTTGCCCCTTTTGGGCTTCCTCCAAAAGGCCCCCCTCCAGGGCAACCAGTGGGACTGGACAGAGTTTAAAAGCCACCGCATAGAGACAACAATGGGCAAAACCCAAACGCGCTTTGTGGGGGGCGTCCACGCCCCTATGCAGGAGGTTGTCCTCACCTCCGCCAGGGACAAACTCAACGTTTCCTATTGGTTTGACGAGGCGGGCAAACTGCATGAGGTGGAGTTGGCTTTGGGTTTGCGCGCGCTTGCACAGCCGGAGGCCGTGGCCAAAACCTTGGACAAGGTGGACTTGTTTAACCTTGTGCGCGTGGTGTTGCCCAAGGCCCTCTCCATAAAGGCCCTGCAGGCCCCCAGTGTTTGGAATTATACCCTCAAGGAGTTTCCCCAGGCCCTGGCGGTTTCCTCCCCGCGCCAACAGTTTGGCCCCCCAAAAAACGGCCTGCAAACCCTCCGCGTCCAAGCCCTCCTCCCCTCCCATACCCAGGCCACCTTCCCCCTGGGGGACCCTGAAGCCGGGAAAAACCTCGAGGCCACCTCCCAAATTGAAAGCAAACTCCCCGCCGTCCTCTCCCTGGCCAAAAAAATTGTGGGCAAAGAGAAAAAGGCCTGGGCCGCTGCCCAAAAAATAAACCAGTGGGTTTTTAAAAACATACGAAAAAGCTATGGCGCCTCCGCGGACACCACCCAACTCATTCTCCAACAAATGAAAGGCGACTGCACAGAACATGCCCTCCTGGCCACCAGCCTCCTGCGTAGCCTCGGCATTCCGGCCAGGCGGGTGAATGGCCTTGTTTATGCACCCCAGGAGGAGGATGTCCCCGCACTCTATTGGCACCAGTGGGTGGAGGTTTATGTAGGCCAGTGGGTGGAGATGGACCCCACCTTTGGGGAGGGGGTTGCCTCCGCCGGACACATTGCCCTGGGCAGAGAACTTGAGGCCCAAATGGTGCAAGGTTTTGGACAAATACGTATTGTGGATGTGCAGCAAGAGCCCCCCAGCCCCTAGGGGAGGGGTTTGCCGCTGACAACGCCAAAGTGCAGATGACTCAGGTGCCCCCAGCCCCTAGGGGAGGGGAGGGGTGCCCGGGGCCCAGCCCTGTCTGTATTTGTCGAAAAACGAGTATACTTGAATTCGAAACAGTAACAAAGTAGTTATAAATACCACATGTTACGTAGCGTATTCATGTCTGTGTTTCCAGAGTGTCGCACATTGACAAATGAGAGTCATACACATTAGCTTATAGATATAAAAACTGAGATTAACTCTCAGGAAACGGAGAAGATGCAATGAAACCATGGAGACGATACGGTCTGGGTATACTCTTGAGCATAGGCATGGCCTGTAGCGAGGGGGAGAAGGGAGGGGGTGGGGGAGGAGGGAAGGGGGAGGTGTTGTGCAAAGTAGGGGAGGAAGGGGCCTGTGGAGAGGGCCAGGAGTGTGTTGGGGAAGTGGGCAAGGAGGGTGTTTGTTACCCCACGAGCGTGGAGTGTCGGGTGGGGGGAGAAAGCACTTGTGGAGAGGGGCAGGAGTGCGTGCCCAAGGCAGCGGGTACAACGGAGGGCACCTGTCAGGGGGTGAAGCGCTGTGGCAGTGAGGGGGCGTGTAAGGAGGGGGCAATTTGTTTGGAGGGAGTGTGCAAGGTAGCGGACCCCAGTGGGTGTAAGCCCTCTTGTGGGGCAGGGCAGCTGTGCGTGGAGGGCCTTTGCTATGAGAATTCGAATACAACGGATGGGCAGTGGTTTAACAACATAGCCCTGCCGCCGCCCCGGGAGCCCAACCCTGAGGACTCCAGCAGTGACGTAGACTGTGACGGGATACCGGACTGGGAGGAGATGGAGAAGGTATATAGCAATGGGAAGAAGACGGACCCTCGCAGCAGGGACACCGACGGTGACGGTATTTGGGATGGGATAGAGTTGGGTTATGTCTCCTCGCCGGACCCGCTATGCGCCAGTTATTTCCCCAGCGTCATGCTCAGCGCCCTCAAGGCGTCGCCCAACAGAACCGACCCTACGCGCAAGGACAGCGATTGTGACGGGCTCTCGGACGGAGACGAGGACAAAAACAAGAATGGCCGGTTTGAGCTGGAGTTGGGGGAAACCGACCCGAACAATGTGGACACCGACGGTGACGGCCTTTGGGACGGGTTGGAGCTTGGTGTGACAAGAGAGGTGGCGGCGGACCCGGAGAATTGCCACAATACCCGCTATGACATGTGTCCCTTCTCCTCGACAGACCCCCTCAACCCCGACACCGACGGTGACGGTATTTGGGATGGTGTTGAGGATACGAACCAGAATGGTTGTGTGGACGAGGGGAAAGGCGAGCTTGGTTTGGGGGAGACGGACCCGAACAACCCTCTTGACATTGACCAGGAGACGCACAACGCTTGCTCAGCAGAGAATTTAATTCCGGTGGACATACAGAGGGATTTTCTGACGCAAATAGCGTTGGGTTTGCCTGTCAGCTTTGCCAACAGTTATGTGGACATTCAGCGTGGGGGCACCAGTGGAATTATGGGGGTGGACTCGGAGAGGAATGTGGCCTTCTTGTCCTGGCAGCACACGGGAATGCCTGTTGTGACCAACCTTGTTGCCTTGGAAGCTTTGGCCGACGCTCACGCGAGCAGCCTGGGTGGTTTTGCAACCAGAAACCGTTTTGCCTCTTGGGACGCGCCTTTGGGGGCACCCAATGCGGTGAGTGTGAGTTTCATACTTTCGGGCACCATGAGTCCGGCGGCGCGTGTCCACGCCATTGCCAACACGCTTTTGGGCACAGGCAGCGGCACGCTGGCGATGGGTGGCGCCGCTGGAAACACGCAACATGTCCGTGCCCAATATGTGCTTCGCGGCAATGGTGAAGTGATTGTGGTGATGGCGGTTGCGTTGGACAATGACAATGTGAATGGAAGCCTCGGTTTCTTCGGGTTGAATGACGTGTCCGGTGGTGCGGCTTTGGCGCGCTATTTTGACAGGACGGTGGTGCAGTGTGAGCGCTCTGTGTCCGTTCGTGGAACCGTGGACTTCCTCTTTGTCGTGGACGACTCTTCCTCCATGTCAACCTCTCAAAACCGACTGGCGGAGACAGGTGTTGCCATGGCGGCAGCCTTGGACAACAGCAACCTGGACTGGCGTGTGGCTTTGGTGACGTCTTCTTATCACCTCTCGTCCGGCGGCTATGAGAACAGGGGTATTGTGCGTGGATTCACCCGGGACCCTCTGGAATTCCGAGCCTGGTTGACTCAAAACAGCCGGTGCAGGGCCAACACCAGCGGCGCAATATGCACAGAGACCTTGTTGCGCACACAGGGTTGCTCATGCGGTGTTGGTGCCATTCCTTCCGCCTGGGTGCAGCCTGCTCCAGCCTGTGGGGGCCCCGGCCATGGGTATTATGGAGGGTGTTGGGTGGGCCTGAGCGGGAGCACTGCAGAAGGCATGTTGGGCTCCGCACGCCAGGCACTCCTCAATATGAGCAGCCCCACAGCAGGCAGCCGCATTCAACTCCGAGAGAATGCCACCGTTATTGTCGTCATATTAAGCGACGCGGAGGACCAGACTTCCAGCCTCGTGACAACAACGGCCACCGCAAGCTATTGGGAAGAAATTCAGCACTTCCTTGACTTCTTCCAAGGCATTGACACGGTGGCAAGGACGACAGCTTCCAGCAGCGGCGCTGGCAACCCCACGCCCATTCCTGCCATTCGCCCCGGCACCACCATTCAGGTGAATGCTGTTTATTGCCCGGCAGGCCAAAACTGCGGCGACTCTGTCATTCCTTCGGCTGTCCCCACACGCATTCAAAATGTTGTGGCGGCGACAGGCGGCTTTTTGTCCTCCATTCAAAGCCAGACGGCCATTCAGGAAACCATGAGGAATATTGTGGAAAGGGCCATTGGAAGCCAAGGTGTTTTGACACAAAAACCCCTCATTGGTGCCTCATTGCGCGTGGCCATTGGAAACCCGGAGCGCTCCATAGAGGCAGGTGGTGCATGCGACGGCACCCATGTCCCTCGCAGCCGACAACATGGTTTTGACTATGACGGTATTTCTCAGACAGTCACCTTTTTTGGAGACTGCCGCCCGAGAAACCGCAGCCTCGTCGCCATCTCCTACCGCGCCTGGGAAAGCTCGGACAAGCAACAGTTGCCATGTGAAGACGACATTTATTTTGAGTCTGATGATGTGGACTATTGCAAAGGCCCGCGTATGTGTGACGCCGAAGAGAATGTCTGCGTCTGCCCCAGTGACTGTGGTGGGTGTCCGCAGGGAATGCGCTGCAACTCTGAAGTTAGAGAATGCAAGTGCGTCTCCGTCCTCAACTAAACTCGACAGGTGAAAGTGAAAACAGGCTCGGGCAACCCCGAGCCTGTTTTTTTGGAAATAGGAGCGGAGAGAGAGGGATTCGAACCCTCGAGACCCTTTCGAGTCCACACGCTTTCCAGGCGTGCGCCTTAAGCCGCTCGGCCATCTCTCCTACAACAAAACCTCCATGCCCATGCCTCACAAAACCCACCCCCTCACCGCTACCTGCCTCTTCATACAAATACACATGAGACACCCAGCTTCACCCGGTTTTTGGGCCTTCTAGCACAACCCTGGGGCCAAGCAAGCGCTCCCTCACACCCCGCCCGAAAGGCGAAAAAGACGCCTTCGCTCCCTTGGAATATGCCGACAGGCACAAAATACCACAGTGTAGACGCCATGCTACAGCTTGTGTGAAGGCTGGTGGTTTTCTGCACAAAAGTGTTTGGAATTCAATTAGAATTCAACTGTGCCCAGAAGACACTCTCAGTCCTTTGCTTTTATGCTGGCGGCATTCACCGAGCCGGAGAAGAGGCCGGGGTTTGGGAATGCTTTTGAGTTTTCCTCAACAACGCTTGAGCAACACCGTCCTGCTTGCATTGGAGATTTGAACGCATGCAAATGAACATTACCTTCCGCCACATGGACTCAATTGACAGTCTGAAAAACTATGCCAAAGACAAAGTGGAGAAAGCGAATAAATATTTAGACAGGGCGGGAGAAGCCTATGTCGTCCTTTCTCTGGAGCGACACCTGCACCAAGCCGACATTACCATTACCTCTGGCCCATTTGTCCTTCGCGGAAGGGAGAAAAGCGAGGACATGTATGCTTCCATTGACAAGGCAATGGAGCGCATAGAGAAGCAACTGCGTCGCTATAAGGACAGGCTTAAAAGCCACAACCGCCATGAGCGTCCTCCCGAGTATGTCCACGAGGAGGCTGAAATGCACATTCGGCATGATGTGATGGAAGTTTCCGAGGTGGAGGAAAGCGGCATTGCCCTCAACCCGCGCGTTATAAAAACCAACGAGTTTGTCACCAAGCCCATGACGGTGGACGAAGCCGTCATGCAAATGGACTTGCTGGACAATGACTTTATTGTTTTTACCAACACGCAGTCCGCGGAGTTGAACGTCATTTATAGACGCAAGGACGGACACTATGGCCTTATTGAGGCCACACGCCCTCCTCCCAGACAACCCCCAAGCGTAGCCCATTAGACCGGTTTTATTTTAAGGTGAAACCGGCCTGGAGAATCACTTCAAATTGAAACCGGCCTGGTTTCTTGTTTTTCCTTGTGTTTTTGGGTGAAGGGACATGCCGTGGCCGAGGGGAAATTCTCCTGCGGCCACAGGCAGCTTGCCGGGGGTGTCTGTTTCACCCAACAAAGCGCTTGCCGCCACCCGCTGAGGCGTTGTCAAATAGGAATAGGTGAGGAGGAGGGCGTCCACATTTTCAGGGAGCCCCTTCAGCAGGGCGGGGTTGCCCAAAACCACCACCACAAGCTTTTGGGCCACGGCCGCCAGGCGGTGCAACGCAGGAAGCTGGCGAATGGAGCTTAGGCCAACCACCACCACGTCGGCTTGGGCTGCACGTTGCAAGGCCCTGTTGGGTTTTGCGGACTTTTGCAACACAGACGACAGAGGAAATTTTTCTGCCGCGCGCTTTTGTGCAAGCAACTCAGCCAAAGTTTGCTCCTGCGTGAAAACCGCGAGGCGCAGCTGTGGCTTGAGAGGCAAAAGTTGGTTGTTGTTTTTCAACAAAGTCAGCGCCGCTTTTGCAATGCGTGTTTCAAGCGCCCGGTTTTTCCCCCACTGTTTTTGGCGCTCAGCCAGAGGAAGCAAAGGCGAAAACAGGCCTCTTTTGAGTTTGAGCAGCAACAGCCTCCTCACAGAAACGTCTATTCTCTCTTCGGACAACCGCCCCTGAATAACCGCGGCATGCAAAGCACGAAAAACCTCCTCCTTCTTCTGCGCTTGCCATGGAATAAGCACCATGTCCGCACCTGCCTCAATGGCCATAACCGCAGCATTGCCCGCCGCATATTTCCCGGAGACGGCCTCCATTTCCAACTCGTCTGTCAACACAACCCCTTCAAAACCCAGGCGCCCCCTCAACATTCCCCCCAACAACTTCGGCGAAAGCGTCGCCGGCAAAGTGTCTTCAGAAATTTTGGGCACGGAAACGTGGGCCGTCATAATGGCATCCAACCCCTGGGCAATGAGGGCTTCAAAAGGCCTCCACTGGGCGAACATTTGGGCCTCCGTCTCCTCCAGCGTCGGCAAGTCCTTGTGAGAGTCTATTGCAGAATGGCCATGCCCGGGGAAATGCTTGGCAACGGTTACCATTTGAGTGCCTTGCTGCCCACGTATAAAAGCCTTGCTCAGCTTTGCCACCATGTCCGGGCTGCTGCCGAAGGAGCGCGTGCCCACAACACCATTTTGCAAATTGAGGCTCAACTCCACCACCGGCGCCAAATTCATATTAAACCCCAAAAGGCCCAAGTCCTCCCCCATGGCCTTGCCGGCCTGCAAAGCCAATTCCTCCGAGTTTGTCGCCCCCAAAGCCATGGCGCTGGGCAACAACATAGGAGAGTCGTCAATGCGAATGACGTTTCCCCCCTCCTGGTCTACCGCAATAAAGGGCGGAATTTTTCCCTCAAAAAGCTGGTATAATGCATCATTCAGCGCCGCGGCTTGCATGCTTGAGTGAATGTTGCGCTTAAATAGGCAAATGCCCCCTACGTGGAAGCGCTCCAACATGGCCCGGCTGGCTTCGTCCAACTCCCGCCCCGCAAACCCCACCATCATCAACTGCCCCAGCTTCTCCTCAAGGCTCAGCTTGGAAAGCAAAACCTCTATATGCGCCTCCTCCTTGGACTGCCCCACCAGCGTTGCCATGGGCGCCTTGGCCACCGCCTTCGCCACGGGCGCCCCCATGGGCGCGGACGCCCGCATAACAGGACGGGGTTGCGCTGGCTCCAAATGCAGGGGGGGGCTTGTGGCACAGGCCAGCCCTGGCAGCAGACAACATAGGAAACAAAAAAACCTCACAAACTATTTCACTAGCGCATTTGTCGTGCTTGCGCTTGGGAAACAGCCTTATTAAAAACAGGTTAACATGCGCATTCTCGAGTTGCTCTCCGCCCAAACCGTCTGCCTCCACCTCCAAGCCCAAAACAAGCAGGACTTGCTTAGGGAGCTCGCTCACATGCTGTCTCACGCACACCCCAGCATTTGCGCGGAGGACTTTTTCCAAACTTTGGAAGTACGTGAAAAGCTGGGCTCCACGGGCCTGGGGGAGGGGGTGGCCATTCCCCATGGGAAGTTGCCGGGCCTGGGTACTTTGGTGGCTTGCCTGGGTATTAGCCAACAGGGCATAGAGTTTGAGGCCTTTGACAAAAAACCCAGCCACCTCTTCTTCGCCCTGGTTTCCCCGGAAAGTTTTCCCGCTTTCCACCTCAAGGCCTTGGCCCGTATTTCCCGTATGTTCCGCAAGGCCCCCTTCAGGGCGGCCCTCTTGGCAGCCACCACCCCCCAAGTCGTGTTGGAGTTGGTGGACGCCCATGATGTTTAGGCCACCCCATACCACCTGTTTCTCCCTTGGGCGGCTTTGTGTTATGGGCAAGCATGGCCCACCAACTGCTCCTATTTATGTTGCCTGAAGACGAGAGGGCTTTTGTGCATATGTTGGAGCCCTATGCTTTGGAGGCTTTCCCACGCCGTATTCCCGAGGGTTATGAGGCTGTCAAAGTTTGTCCCCCACATTTTGAGAGTCTCCCACCAGAGGCCCTCTATTTGGCGCTTCCAACGGCGGCGCCTGTGCTGTTTGACAAAATAAAACGCGGCCCGGACAAGGGGAAATTGCGCATAAATGAAATGGTTTCACCGGTTATTTTCTGGGAGCGTTGTCTGCAAACCCCGGAAGCGTTGTTTTGTGGGCAACTGTGGGCGGAGCTGGAGGTGAGGCCGGAGACGGGGCGGCGCAAGGCAGCTCCGGACATTTTTCGTACCCTCTATTTGGAGGTGGAGTCCCGCATTAAAAAAAGTTACCGCAGGGGGCACCCCAAAGGTTATTGGGTGGGCAAGGAGGCAGCTCGGGCCTATAGGGCGGGCCGGCTAAAACTGTTGCTGAGCCAACTCAAACCCTCCCCCATAGGCTTGGCGAAACTCAGCTGAGCCCCATGGGCCCCCTCAAAGGGCGCCCATGGGGGCGTGCGGCAAAAAAACCAACTCCGGGTGCTGGTTTTGCGCATGCTCCAAAGCCCACTCGTCCCGAAAAAGGACGAGCGGACGGCCCGCCCTGTCCTGCACCGTCTGGCGGTTGCCCTCCCAGTCAAAAACCGAAGGCTCAAACTTCTCCCCCACCACCCAACGTGCACGGGAAAAATTCAACCGCTCCAACACAATGTCCGCACCATATTCATGCTGCATGCGGAATTTGAGTACCTCCAATTGCAACTCGCCTACCACGCCCACTATGGGGTCCTTCATCCCCATCCTCCAACGCTCAAATACTTGCACGGTTCCCTCCTCGGACAGCTGCTCAAGCCCCTTCTCCACCTGCTTGCGCCTCAATGGGTTTTGTGCACGCACCCCCACAAAATGCTCCGGCGAAAACCTCGGCAATTCCTCAAAAGAAAAATCCCCACCCTCCACCAATGCGTCCCCTATGTGCCAAATGCCAGGGTCATAAAACCCCAATACGTCCCCAGGCCACGCCTCCTCCACCGCGGTACGCTCCTGCGCCAACAACTGGCTGGGGTTGGCAAGGCGAATCTCCTTCTGCAAACGAGGACAAAAAACCTGCATGCCCTTCTCATATTTCCCGGAAACCACCCGCACAAAAGCCATGCGGTCCCTGTGGGAAGGGTCCATGTTCGCTTGTATCTTAAATACAAACCCGGAAAAACCCTCGCGCGAAGGCTCTATCCACCCCTGCGTGGAATGGCGCCCCGTCGGCGCAGGGGCCAACTCCAAAAATGAGTCCAAAAAAGGGCGAAGGCCAAATTGCGTCATGGCACTGCCAAAATAAAGCGGGGACAGCTTGGCTTCTCTCACCGCTTGGGCCGAAAAAAGCTCCCCTCCCCCCTCCAATAGCGCTACCTCCTCCAACAGAGAGTCCCTCTCCCCCTCGCAAAGGAGGCCCTCCCCCTCTGCCTCCTCCAGGGAAACCGCCCGCTCCCCTATGGGTGGCTCCCCCCCCTTGTTGTCGCGAAATATGTTGTCGCGAAATACAATGAGGTTCTTTTGCCGCATGTCATATACGCCCCTAAACTCAGGCCCACTGCCCAAAGGCCAATTCATCGGACAACAGGCTATGCCCAACACCTTCTCCACCTCGTCCATAAGCTCCAACGGGGGACGGCCATAGCGGTCCAACTTGTTGACAAAAGTGAAAACCGGAATGCCTCGCAACTTGCATACCTGAAACAGCTTTATGGTTTGAGGCTCCACCCCCTTGGCCGCGTCCAACAACATAACGGCCGCATCCGCCGCGGACAACGTCCTATAGGTGTCCTCGGAAAAGTCCTGGTGCCCCGGCGTGTCCAAAAGGTTGACGGCAAAACCCCTATAGGAGAATTGCAATACGGAGGAGGTGACGGAAATGCCCCGCTCCCTCTCCAACTCCATCCAGTCGCTGGTTGCAAACTTTTTGGCCTTGCGCGCCTTTATGCTGCCGGCCAAATGAATGGCGCCCCCCAACAACAACAGCTTCTCTGTCAGCGTTGTCTTCCCCGCGTCCGGGTGGCTAATAATGGCGAAAGTGCGGCGCCTGGCAATGTGTTGTTCCATTTCTGCGGACATGAAAGCTTGCGCTTAGCCGCTTCTCCCAAGCCTTGTCAAAAAAGAAGGCAACACCCCGGCCCCTTGCAGCACAAAGTTTGCCGACACGCCCCGCAAAAGCTAAACTCGCAAACGTGCCTAACTCTTCAAAACTCCTAAAATGGCTGCGCCGCTTTTTGTGGGCCTTGGCCACATTGTGCCTCCTTCTCCTCCTCACGGGGGTGGGGGGCTATTTCTATTTCTCCCAAAACTTGCCTTCCGTGGAGGAGCTTAGAGGCTATAAACCACCGCAAATAACCAAAGTGTATTGCGAGGGGGGGGAGTTGTGTGCGGAGTTTTTCTCTCAACGGCGTACATGGGTGGACATTCGCCAACTGCCGGAGCATGTGCGCTTCTCCTTTTTGGCCGCCGAGGACGCCAAATTTTATGAGCACCAAGGCATTAACTTTTTTAGCCTGCTGCGCGCCGCCGTCAAAAGCTTTAGGCCCAACGGCAAGTGGTTTTCAGGCGCCTCCACCATTTCCCAACAGGCCTGCCGCAACCTCCTCCTCTCCAGGGAGCGCAAACTCTCCCGCAAAATACGGGAGCTTATTCTCACCTGGCGCATGGAAAAAACCCTCACCAAGGACGAAATACTCAACCTCTATGTAAATACCATTTATTTTGGGCACCAACGCTATGGCATTGAGGAGGCCGCTCGCTTTTATTTTGGCAAGGGGGCGGCGGAGTTGAGTTTGGCGGAGGCGGCGGTGTTGGGGGGCACGCCACAACTCCCCCACCGTATTAACCCCCTCACCAGCCTTGTTAGGGCCAAAAAACGCCAGCGCTATGTGCTGGGGCAACTGGCCAGCCAGGGTTTTGTGGACGAGGCCCTTGCCCAGGCCGCCATGGAGGAGCCCCTCCTCCTCGGGCCCCGGCCGGCCCCCCCGGTAGGCCCCTATTATGTGGAGGAGGTACGCAAAGCCCTCATTGCCCGCTATGGAGAAAAAACCGTCCTCGAGGGTGGGCTGCGCGTTGAGTTGGCAATGAAAGCGCCGGTGCAAGCCATGGCAGAAGCCGCCCTGCAAGAGGGCCTGCGCGCTTTGGACAGACGCCAGGGCTATAGGGGGGCGCTGGGCTACCTCCCCTTGGAGCGTTGGCAAACACTCCACCCCCTGCTGTTGGAGCGCCTCGCCGAGTCCGGCAAGCGCCACGCGGACGAGTTTCTCCTGCTCAGCATGGAAAAATGGGCGCCTTCCGCGCAGCCCTCCTCTGCGGAGGACGCATGGGCGCATGAGGAAAACCCACTCGCGCAGCCGGCAAAACCCTTGGCGCATGAGGAGGTGCTGGAAGCACAGGTTGCAGAAACAGCGGAGGAGAAGCTTGTCGCTCAGCTGGAGGTGGTGCCTTTGGAGAAAAACGTGGAGGTGGTGGGTATTGTGGTGGAGGTGGAGGACAGGCAGCAGAGGGCTTTGGTGGACTTGGTTTCCATAAAAGCGGAGCTTCAACTCGCGGACGCCCTGTGGGCCAGGCCCCTGCAAGCCAATGGCGAGTTGGGTTTGGCGCCACAACATATGTCGGACATTGTCAAACCCGGGCAGCTGGTACGGGTTGCGCTGGGGGAAAAGCAAGCCAACGGCCACGTGCACGCCGTGCTTGCCCAGCGTCCGCTGGCACAAGCCGCTTTGGTGGCCATTGAGGCAAAAACGCGCCGGGTGGTGGCCATGGTGGGGGGGCAAAACCACGCCCTCTCCCCCTTTAACCGTGCCACCCGAGCCCAACGCCAACCCGGCAGCGCCTTCAAACCCTTCCTCTATGGGGCCGCCATTGCGAGTGAGGCCTATACGGCGGCTTCCATTGTTAATGACGCGCCGGAAGTTATTAGGGACCCATGGACGGGCAAAACGTGGAAGCCCCAAAACTATGAGAAGTCCGGTTTTGCAGGCCCCATGCCCTTGCGCCAGGCATTGGCCCAGTCCAAAAACACCGTCTCCGTACGCCTTATGGAGGCTTTGGGCCCGGAAGCGGTGGTGGACTTTGCAATGCGCGCGGGCATTTTCTCCCCTCTGCAACCCAACCTCTCTCTCGCTTTGGGTACCAGCGAGGTGAATGTGTTGGAGCTTTGCAATGCCTATGCAACGTTGCAAAGCAATGGGCAGTTTGCACAGCCCATTTTGGTTGTGTCCGTCAAGGACAACAGCGGAAAGCTGTTGGAAGCCCACTCGGCCAGCTTTGAGGAGCGCATTGAGGCCGCCACCGCCTTTGTTACCACCTCCCTCATGCGTGCGGTTGTTGAAGAAGGCACCGCCCAAAGCCTCAAACAACTCAAAAGGCCCATTGCAGGGAAGACGGGCACCACTCAAAACTATAAGGACGCGTGGTTTGCGGGTTTTAGTGCAGAAATGGTGGCTGTTGTATGGGTGGGGTTTGACGAGGGAAAAAGCCTGGGGCACGGGGAAACCGGTGGCCGTACGGCCTTGCCCATGTGGTTGGCTTTTGTCCAAAAAGCGCTGCACGGCCAACCCGTGCAAGAGTTTCCGAAACCGGAGCGCGTCCTCCAAGAGAGGATTGAGCCTACCAGTGGGCTTTTGGCGGGGGACGCGGTGCCTGGGCGCCTCGAGTGGTTTATTGAGGGGACTCAACCCACAGAGAGAGTGGCCCCCCAAGGGGATGTGGAGCCTTCCCAATTCCTCATGCACAGCCAAGGCAACTAAAAAAGGAGAGGGAGAGAGGGGAGGGGGCCCGCCCTCCGGGCATTGTTCTCTCTGGGCCTGCGGCCCGCGCTTTTTTGCCCTCTGGGCGTTGTTCTCTTCTGGGCCTGCGGCCCGCGCTTTTCTGCCCTTCGGGCGTCTTGCCTCCGGCGGGGAACTTTTTGCTCGCCCAAAAAGTTCCTCAAAAACGGCTCCCTCCGGTGGCCCTGCGGGGCCTTCGCCTCACT
>Ga0209755_10004603_pt1 | contig 16218 bp, 20 predicted proteins | sample TergutCo191P1_FD_187301 | JGI IMG/M metagenome (GOLD analysis project Ga0209755, IMG submission 187301) | Cornitermes sp. P1 segment gut microbial communities from Petit-Saut dam, French Guiana - Co191P1 (SPAdes) (version 2) | ecosystem: Host-associated > Arthropoda: Insects > Digestive system... | reverse complement strand
GTTCGCCGTACTCAAGCGATGGCGTGGTATCGCCACCCGTTACGCAAAACATACAAAATCTTATCTTGCCGCCGTTCAAATCGCTTGCATTTCAGGCTGGAATTAATACGCTATTGTCGACACTGCCTAGGGAGCTACCTCCATGTTTCGACTCTGATAGCTTTGCATTTAATCATGAAAAGATAGAAAAACTTGTAAAAAATATAGATATTAAACCCTCCGACCCTCTTACTTTTAGTGGATTTAAAAATCAAAACTCTAGGCGAAAATTCTCTATTCCTAACCCCTGTCAATATGCTAGTGCTGTATATGTTATCGTTTGTAATTCAAGAGATATATTTACAATTTTTAAAAAAAGCAAATCTTCACTCAGTGTTCCATTATCAACAACCCCTTCGCCAGACGAGTGTTACAAAAAGCCCGCAAAGCAAATCTCTGATAGTAAAGTAAAAATCCAAAGCATTTATCGTAATAATCTCTATGAATTAAGATTAGATATTCAGTCTTTCTTTGGGAGCATCTATACACATAGCATTGCTTGGGCAATGCATTCAAAAAATATTGCAAAAAAGAAAAAACATGATAAAACATTAGCGGGCAACTTGATTGATACTTGCATCCAAAATCTAAATAGCGGTCAAACAAATGGGATTTTAGTTGGTAATGCCATATCTCGAATAGTTTCCGAGATAATTTTATGTTCTGTTGACAGTGCAATAGCATCCAAAAACATGAAAATTGATTATTTTAGATACGTTGATGATTACTATATTTTTGCAAAAGATATTTCACAGATAAATAGTGTGGTAGTAGCATTTAGACAAGAATTGGCGAAGTATGAATTAATTTTAAATGAAAGTAAGTTTAAAATTAATGAAAGTCCTTTCATTTATGGTAAGCCATGGGTTGAGCAAATGAGAGGTTTCGCTCAATTAGAGCCTCAGTTGCTTTTAGAGAAATCAATAATTGAATATCATCATCACAAAGATATTGCTATTTTAAAATATGCACTTAGCGTTCTTAGGGGAATAAGTTTTAAAAAAGATGAATGGAAAAAAATCCAACCGTTGATTTTTAATGTGTGGGTGACATTCCCGCATCTTTCTAATTTAATTGCTGTAATATTAAAAAACAATGAGAGTTACTTAGTTTCAACCTCAATAAAAAATGGCATAAACGCTATTCTTGATTCTCATATAGTAATGGGGAATGACGAAGAGGTAATATGGGCTGTTTGGATAAGCAAAGTCTTTGGAATTAAGTTATCAATAGATCGCATAAAACGAATTTTAGATACTGACAATTGGCTCTCAATAATCATTCTTTTAGATATGCTTTCTAAAAGGAAATCAGAGCCTACAATAAAAAGAATATTAGACAATTTCAGAAATCATATTATTGAAGAGTACTTTTCAGATGAAAACTCTTTAATCGGTATGTCAAAAGACATATGGTTATTGGCGTATGAAGCTGACAAAAACAAATGGCTAAATACAAGTGGTGAAAATACTTTTTTATATGCACGGAAGCATCCCTTTTTTAAGGAGTTGCGTGACTTAAATGTTTGCTTTTATAATAGCAATTATGTCTATGACATTATCGCTAAACCTAAATGCAACTCTGCAATCTATGTTACAAGAAAAGAGCTTGTTAATTTGGTAAAGAAGTATAAAAAGCTTTATGATGAACAAAGTGCGCTCGTAACGTCGTCAACAACCATTATTAATGTCGAAGAAACTCTTTATGATAAAATTGCAAACGACTTAACGAGTTTGGATGAATACTAAGTGAAGATGATTACAGAAAAACATATAAACTTAACACCATTCTAAATATTATACTTAAAAGATATTATCGAATAAAATCAGAGTTCTATTTGGGGTTATGCCCCAAAAAATTTATCTACACAGCCTACTTCCAACTGAAAGGATTTTTCGGTGAAAAGGAAAAGCGGATACGAAAAAACATTGGAGCTGATAAAAAGCACCCATGAAATGACCCCGGAAGATGCGCTTTTAGCACTGGCTGAATGTGCAAAAAAGGGGTTTTCTCTTGCTTCGGTAAAAGCGGTGCAATTCATTTCAAAACTTGATTGCCCCGGGGTTGTAGATGCGCTTATTTCAGTTTACTCGTGGACGGAAGAAGATGCTCATAAGCGAGATAATTTATGCAATATTCGTGCGGAAATTGTGAATGCACTGGGTGAAATTGATTCTAACGAAATTTCAGCAGCGGCACGAGCGTTAAGCATATTGGGCGATGCAGGCGCGCCGCCGCTTTTGACGGTGAAACTCAAATTCCCCGGAAAAGAAGAATCCGATGTTTTGGCAGAATGCCTTGAGTCCTTAATTTTCCTGCGACCGCCGTATTTAATGGAGGTTGTTAAGCCTTTCTTGGATGGCGCAGATGAATATCTTGCGGCAATAACGGCTCTTGCACTTGCAGAAAATTTGCGCGAAGAAGTGCTTGATTTGCTGGTTGAAGCATTGGAGCGCGTTCATGGCGAGACAAAGGAAGCTGTTGTCGTGGCTATTTCGGCAACGAGATGTAATCGCGCAAAGCAAATTTTATTGGAATTTTTGGAAAATCCGAACACACATATTCGGAGGGGTGCGGTCAAAGGCATAAAATCCTATCTTGATGACGAGATAGAAGAAAAACTGAACACAATTTGTAAATTTGATACGGATGAAAAAGTAAGACAGGCGGCGCAAATTGATTAATGCTTGAACAGCTTCCAACCGTGGTCGTTATGGTATACCATCAGTTTGCTCATGCCGCCGTCGATTGTGATGTTTTCGCCTGTGATAAATCCCGCTTTTTCGCTACATAAAAACAAAACCATTTCCGCAATATCCTCGGGCGTTCCCACGCGACCAGCGGGATGCTGGCGATTATCTTCGGCAGAATGTTTCGCGGTCGCGGCATTGTCATTGGCTGTTTCAATCCATCCGGGGCTGATGGAATTTACCCGCGCCTTCCCCGCGAGACTAACCGCCATAGCGTGAGTTAGCGCGGAAATTCCGCCTTTCGCGGCGGTGTACGCCTCTGTGTCGGGTTGCGATTGGCTTGCGCGGGTGGATGAAATATTTACGATTGACGCATTCGGCGCAAGTAAATTTCTTTGGAGCAAAAGTTGCGTCAAATAATATGGTGCGGTCACTCCCACGCGCTGTACATATTCAAAATCCTCGTATGAGCAGTCGGACAGCAGACCACCACGCCCGATACAGGCGTTGTTAATCAGGTAATTTACGGGCTTGCCGAGAGCGTTTGCGAATTGCTCCAGTAATCCTTTTTCCGCAATATCGCCGTGGAAAAATCGTAGATTGTCGTTGCAAGATTGCAATTTTTCCCCTGCGGATTTATCAATGTCAACGATTGTAACCTGCGCACCTTCACGCAAAAAAGTCAGCGCAATACATCTTCCTATTCCGTTTGCGCCGCCTGTAATTATGGCGTGTTTATTTTTGAATGTCATGTGTAATTCCTCTCGTATTTTTTGCATGAAATTGGAGATAGTAACTGCAAAATAAAATATTGGAGATGATGAAAATGAACAATAATTCTGCGTTACCGCGAATGGCAATGGAGATTCCCGAAGCAAACAGCAACGCCGCTACAATTACTGCACTCGTGAAAGATAGCGGAACCGTGGTTGGTTATCAGTTATCCAACGGGCAAACGATTAACAAAGACCAAGGCGTGGCGTTAGCGCGGCAAGGCGGCATCCACGGTGTCGGAATCGCAGAACGCAATGGAACTGAATATTTGAAATCCGTCCCCGATGGCACAGAGGTCAAATACTTATCGAACTTGCCCTCGATAACGTCTATGGGAATGCAGTAAAATTAATTTGTAACTTCAAAATCCAACGTGCCTCGCTCGGTTCCGTTCACGATTAGCGTTATCGATTGAGTGCCGGGGTAATGTTTTCGTGTACTTAAATCCGCAAAGGAATGGTTTTTCGTGTAGCTTTTGCTTTCGTTTGCCTTCATGGAAATTTCGGAAATCTGAAAGATTTTTCGGTTGCGCTTGCCGTTTGATTTCACGAAATCTATGGCATATTCCAGCCTAATCTTCGTGGCGGTCTTTGTGGTTATTGCGAACGAAAAATTGAAAGTGTCGCCAATCGCAACCTCTTGCGCGTCAATTGCAAAGTTGCTTACGTCTACGGATTCCGCGTCGTGAAGGCCGAAAATCGCAAGCACGTCACGGTTTCCTTTTTTGAGAAGCGTTCGGCAAGCGTGTTTCACAATCCAATCGGTGTGTTCGTTTTTGCCGTACCATTCCTTTGCGAGCTTTGCCACCAAATCTGGGTGTGTTTTGGAAATATCATTGAGATTATTGGCGACGCTTTTGCGTACATAAATGTCGGGGTCGGTTTTAAGCTCTTGCAAAATCGGTAGTATGGGCGACGGGTCTTTTTTGAATTTGGGCAGAGCTTGCGCCCAGGGTAACGCAGGTCGGCAACCCTCGCTTGCAAGCCGCCGAACATGGTGGTTGTCGCTTTTCGCCCACGCAAACATCTGCGCCATCATACGTTTTTCATCGCGGATAATAAACGGACGCACGGCAAATTCAGCGGAGGCGTGGGGCGTGTACCTCTCCAACGCCGCAATGGAAATGTCCCATTCGTCCAGCCCGAAAACTTCCACGAAGTCGGGGAAAAACAGGCAAAATCCGTCCATCCAACTGCCTTGATTCACAATCACCTTGTCAATTACGGCTATGGCTTCGGCGTAATTTGCGGGCAAATATTTCCCGAGATTCACGGTGATTTGCCGCATTCTGCCCTTTAATTCAAGTGCGTCCCAAGTTTCGTCCATCGTGGAATTAACAAATTCGTCCGTTTGAAAAGGCGAATACGCCGCTTGAATATCCGCCGCCAATTTTTGAAGATATTCGCGGTTGAAAGCGTCTTTGATTGCGTCTGCCATTTGCGTATCAACTCCTATCGTTGCTCCTCCGGTGCGGTAGCATCTAACCAGTCCAGCACCTTCAAAATATATTCGTCCCAAAATTCCCATGTATGCGAACCCGCGCCTTCAACGTAGGTGTGCGCCACGTTTTTTTCGCGTAGAAATTTATGAAAATCCCTGTTCTGCTCAATTAAAAAATCATCCGTGCCACAACACAAATACAGCGCGGGAATTTCCTCGCGCTTCAAACGAGAGATAAGAAATTTGGGGTCATTTTCGCTGCCTTTCAGTTTGTCCAAATCTCCGAAAACCATTTCAAAAAAACTTCGCCGCCCAATAGACCTGTCCTGCAACCATTCGCTACCGTCTTTGCGGTCAAAATTTCGCAATTCTGCGTCGGTTGCTCCTAGTGAACGCTCCACGTTCACGTCGTTGCTACTTCCCTGTCTTGCAAAATTTTGTCGCGCAAATTCGGCAACGCCCGGTTGCAGGACAGGTCTAATTATTTCGGGAGAAGCGTTTGTGAAAAACGGCGCGTCGTCGGTTATAAGCGCGGAAGAAAGCCCCGCAATCGCCCCGAATGTTTTGTGATACTTCAGCCCCGTGCGAATCGCGCCGTAGCCACCCATAGAAAGCCCCGCGATAAACGTATCTTCGCGACGGTGCGAAAGCGGCAGAAGCTCCCGCGTAACGTCCACCAATTCCCGCCCGAAAAATTCGCCGTACATAGCGAAGGATTTTTCATTATCGGTGTAAAAACTGTTGTCTGCCGAGGGCATAATCACCGCCAAATTTCGCGCTTCCGCCCAATACGCAATGCGCGTATTTGCAAGCCAATCCATGCAATTTCCATAAAGCCCGTGCAGAAGATACAGCGTCTTAAAGGGCTTGCCGCCCACCGGAACAACTGCATTCAAAATCGTCTGACGGCACAGGCTTTCAGACAGAAAATTTATTTGAAGGTATGCCATGACTACAGAAATTCGTAGTGCTTGCGAACAGGTTTCGTGACCTTCCACACGCAAGACAGCCCCTGCGGAAATTCGCAATAATCCCCCGCGCCGAATGATACGCTTCCGCCATCGTAAGTTACGACAACTTCGCCCTCGGTTAGCCAACAAATTTCTTTTTGGTCGTAATGCCAATCGAACTCGGAAATTTCGCAGCCCCAAGTCGGGTTGTTTTTGAGTTTAGAAATGTCTGCCTCCGTTGCTTTTCTAACGATAATGCTCATGAAAATCTTCCTCTCGTATTTTATTTGAATACGGGCAAATTTACGTCCAACTCTGCCTTGTTTGTGCAATCGTTTATCCACCGCAAATAATCCGGCAACCCTGTGGAAATCGGGATTTGAATTATTTCCGGCACTTCATACGGATGGTGCGTTTTGATTGCCGCCGAAATTTCTGCAAATAAATCCGTTTTGGATTTTATGAACAGCATGACTTCGCCTTCTTCGCAAATTTCGCCGTTCCATTTGTATATGCTTTCAATCGGAAGCAGTTGCGCACACGCCGCAAGACGCTGCTCGACCAACAGCTTTGCGATTTTCCTCGCAATTTCCCTTTCGGGAAATGTTGCAATAATTATGGAATATTCGTGGCTCATCAGACTTCATCCTTCAAAAGATATTGGTTCAAGCGCGGTTTGCATTGTTTTAATTTCCGCTTAGGTAAATTCAACTTTCATACCGTATCTCCCAACTGTCGCGTTGAGTCCCTAAGAGAATGTTTTTGGACAGGAGTATCCGGGCTTGACCAGAACATTGTCGCTGTCCTTGATGTGTGTGTTGTACACGCCTTCCCAGTCATCGAAGGCATGATTCTCGAAAGAAACACTGACGTATTTCTCCGGCTTACCCAGTGTTTTTGTTACAACGGCACTGATTTGCTCTGCGCATTCTTTCATCTGTTGCGGTGATGCTCCCTTGATTGCGTGAATTGATATATGTGGCATTTTATTTGCCCCTTTCGTTTGGTGAAATTTTCTTTATTGCGTGCCGGCTTTCCATGATATTATTAATTGCAGCAGAAAATTTATCGTTGTGGAGGTTGGCATCACATGGATGTTGGGGAGATTTGTTTGAAATACTATTGTCATATTAATAACGAACCCTTAAAAAGCATAACACAGCTTCCTGAAAATGAAGCACTCAATTTAGCCAAAAAATTGCGTGACGAAAATCCTTGTGTGGCACATAGTCGGTTTGGCCCGATATTCGACGAGGCATTCGTAAATTATTACCACCGCAGAAAAATTGTCGAAAAGTTGCTTTATGACCGATTTGTTGATTTAGGTGGCACGCCTCAAATTTTAGCCCCACATTATTTCTTTGTTAATGATTGGGGGCAAATGCACACAAACCTAATCGTAAGCGAAATAAAAAACGGAACGGCAAACATCATGGAAATACGCTTAAAGGATATAGATATCGCTTATGTCAGCTTTGTATTAGGCGATACTATGTCCGAGGTGAACTCTGATGATTGGAACAGGATTCTACTCAAAGATACACTAATGGAATCTATTACATCGTATGGTGGTTATGAAAATTATTTTAATTCCATAAAGTCACAATACCCTTACATTGAAGCACAATTGTGGACGGACAAATACCATCACCTTATACGCACAGTATAAGTGATTTTTGGTGTACTCTTTTTTCAAAAGTACCCTTCATATAATAAATCCTAGGCATTGTACCTGTTGTTGGCTTCAATCATTTCATTCAGCGATACTTCCGGGTTTCGCCATCGTTTTTCGCTTCGCTGGCCTTTTAGTTGAATTGCATTTTGCAGGCAAAGATGGGCGCAAGCCAAACATCCCTCGCACTTTCCTCCGAAGCTAACGCAATCGCCCACGGCGATATTTCCTGCGGGGCAAACTTTGGCGCAAACATCGCACTTGTTGCATTTTTCATTCACGGAAAATCGTTTATGGTAATCATTTCGTATTGTACCTGCGGCAATAATTTTTGTCAGTATTCGTGTGGCAATTCCTGCGGACATTTGCTTATGCCTGCGATTTTTTATGTCGTCCAAGATGATTGACAAATTTTCTTCGACGTTTTTCTTTGGTAATTTTTTTCGCTGTGCGTCCATCTCAAAGATTGGCAGGAAATTATCTACCATGAGCAAGTGGTTTGCATAATCAAAACGGTATCCGTTTTTAACCGCTTGACGCTGTAAATTCATCATAGCCGCTCCGGGCATATTGCCATACGTGCCGATTGCGAATGTGTAATCCGCTTCAATTTTCACTTTGTCCAAAAATTTTGCTACCATTTTCGGGGTTTTGAATCCGTAAATTGGAAAAACGATGCCGATTACATCGTCTTTGTAGTGTATCGCGTTTGAATCCACAACTTGCGGAATCGAAATTAGTGTGCCGCCAATGCGTTTTGCTACAGCCAGACAATTTCCTGTTGATGTGAAATAAAATACGGTCATGAATATGCCTCCAATCTGCCGTTGTCATCCCAGTCGCCATACATAACGCCCTTTTTTGTGTTCTCTAAAAATTTGGTCAATCTGCGTTCGTATGTTTCGTCGCCTAGCGGATAGAACTGGATATTGTCAATCCGAACGCGAACATATAATGGCGGAAATTTTAGAAAGTTTGCGTGTATTTCTTCGTCCGCGCTTACTGCATTAAATATATCTTGCCGTAGTTTGAAATTTTCTATATCCATATCGGGCAAAACGCTCATGCCTCTTGGGGTCATTAATCCAAGTCGAATAAGTCGCCTTGCACGTTATTTGTTAAGTTCTGTCCAGTTGCCGGATTTGCGCCGAGGTGAAATTCGTTGGTGCATCACATCGTCAATGCGTTTCTTAGTGGAATCAATCCAGCCAAAGCAGATAGACTCCTCAACAACAGCGAGATATGACAGTTCATCATGATTTTTTGAAAGCACGGGAATCCATGCGTGGGTTGCTGTGCTGCTGTTTTCCGAAAGCCATTCGCGGAGTTCTTGGCGAGTTTTGATTTTCAAAGTGTTGGATAAGTCCATGTGTTTCCCCCGCCAGCTTGTTATTGTGTATGCAAATAGGATACTCTGATTTCCGTAAACTGGCAAATTTATGTGAAATTGAAGAAAGGTCGAGTGTCTGTTGAAACTTTGCGGCAAAAAATATCTAATCACGGGGGCTTCATCGGGGTTGGGGCTTGCAATTGTCACGCGGCTTATGAAAATTAAGGGAACACAAATAACCGCAGTCGCAAGAAATATAGACGCGCTTGCGGGATTTTCAAATGTATTTCCGTTGAGGCGTTTCACGAGACTTGCGACCTGCTTTTGGAGCAAGGATGGATATAAGCACAGTTTTAATTAATGGGGTGGTTTGTTTTGAAACATCTTGTTCGGTGGATAAATAAAATTGACGAAACACGAATCCGTCAGCTAATTGAAGTAAAGCGAGACGATGTAATGTGCAGTCCGAAACCTACCGCAGGGTTAGTGATGAGCAGGCAGCAAAGGAGAAAGAACATCTGTTATCCGTGGCAAATCGGTTTATCATCGAGGTGGGCGTATGATGGATTATGCCGAACAACAACGCGAATCAAAAGCAATTCGCGCCGATATACGAAAGGCAGTTTCCGCTATCAAGGATGCAAAAACAGATATGTAAAATCAAAACTTCGTTTGCGAAGCAAAAAACAAGCTGAAGATATAGTGCGTATATTTTCAGATTTAGCGGATTACAGCAGTAAAGAGGATATTCAAAACTCCTATGGATACGCAGAAATTTCCGATTCTGAACGCGAGCGTCTCATGAATTTGTGGGACGAAAGAGAGCAACACATGAGGAACGGAAAAACGTACAGCGACCGCGTCGTCGAAATGTTGGATAAAGCTGCTTCCCGCATTGTCGATGATTACGAAGATTTTTTGTACGATGCTGATATGATAGCGCGTGAAAACGAACGTAACCAACAAGGACGCTTTCCGAAATTTGAATAAAACTAGAATTTCATTCAAAACTTGCATAAGGGAGTAGATGCTATGTTAAACAGAGCAATAGAAATTGTGGCGAAAGCACACGCGGGGCAAGTTGATAAAGGAGGCAAGCCATATATTTTCCACCCCCTGCGCGTCATGATGAATTTCTGCGCCGAAAAAGATGAAGCTACTCAAATCTGCGCCATTCTTCATGATGTAGTCGAAGACACAAACCTTACTCTTGATGACCTTCGCGCCGAAGGCTTTTCGGATGAAGTTATCGCCGCGCTTGATTGCTTAACCAAGCGTGACGGCGAAAGCTACGACGATTTTATAAACCGTATACTTAAAAACGAAATCGCTTGCAAGGTAAAAAACGGAGACCTTGCGGACAATATGGATTTGACGCGAATCCCGAATCCTACTGAAAATGACAAGGCACGCATTAAAAAATACAGCGAAGCCGCAGACCGCATCAACGAGGTTTTACTCTATGCCATTCCAAATTGAGGATTGATTTCATGCCTGATGTAAAAATATTTGCAAAAGTAATCGAGGACGAAGCAAAGGAGCAAATTGAAATCTTGGCGCAGCAAAAATCTTTTCGCGACCAAAAAATCAGAATCATGCCGGATGTTCACGCGGGCAAGGGTGCAGTAATTGGTTTCACCTCAACAATGGGTGAGTATATCATTCCAAACATAGTCGGCGTTGACATTGGCTGTGGGATGCTGACCATTGATTTAGGCAAGCGTGAAATTGACCTGCAAAAACTTGACGACGTTATCAGAGCGCACATCCCAAGCGGAAGAAATGTTCATGCGGGGCGCGTTTGCAAATTTGAAAAACTCCAAACTCTAAAATGCTACCGCGAATTGAAAGACACAAAGCGAATTGAGCGAAGCATTGGAACTCTTGGCGGAGGCAACCACTTCATCGAACTTTGTTCAGACACGGAGGGAAACAAGTCACTGATAATCCATACAGGAAGCCGAAACCTCGGCAAGCAAGTCGCGGAATATTATCAAAATTTAGCCCATAATTTGCTGTGCGGAAAAGATAAACTTCTCGCAGAACAGGAACAACTAATTGCCGAATACAAGGCGCAAGGACGCAGAAATGAATTGCAAAAAGCAATCAAGCAGCTTCGCACAAAATACAAAGCGCAAGACAGCGGAATCCCTAAAGACCTCGCATATTTGACAGGGAAATATAAAAACGAATATCTTCACGACATGGGCATTTGCCAAGAATACGCTGTGCTTAACCGACATCACATAGGCAAAATCATTCTCGAAAATATGGGACTGCGCGAACACGAGCTCCCTTCATTTGAAACAATTCACAACTATATAGACACCGAAAACATGATTATCCGCAAGGGTGCGATTGACGCAACGCAGGGCAAAATGGTTCTGATTCCCCTTAATATGCGTGACGGATGTATCATTGCAATCGGCAAGGGCAATCCCGATTGGAATAATTCCGCGCCCCACGGTGCAGGCAGGATTATGAGCCGCATGAAAGCCAAAGCCACGTTCACAATGGAACAATATCAAGAAAGTATGAAGGGCGTTTTCACCACAAGCATTTGCAAAGACACACTCGACGAATTGCCTATGGCTTACAAAAACATGAACGACATCATTGATGTAATTGGCGACGCGGTAGAAATTGTGAAGATTGTTAGGCCATTGTACAATTACAAAGCAAGCGAATGATAACGGATTTTAGGCAGCAAAAGAGGTGCCGAATTGCAGTACGAATGTTATTTTGATGCCTCCCACAAAGACGGCATTGCGTGCATAGCATACCTGATAAAACAAAACGGAGAAATTCATCATTACGATTCTGATACCGTAGAATTGACATCTTCCGAAAAAGCCGAATCTCACGCATTGTATCGGCTTCTTTTGTATATAAACACGAACTTTGAAAGCAAAACTTCGTTTCAAATATATGGCGACGCTTTGAGTGTGATAAGTTATTTGGCTGCCAAGCGCAAAAGGAAACGCAGAGAAAAACATCGAGAGTTGAGAATGTTGCTGGGAGAAATGAAAAACAAATACGACATTAGCATTGCATTTATCCCGCGTCGCGAAAACGCCCAAGCAGACAGGCTTTCAAAAGGAAAATCCTTGGACATCATCAACAACAATCTTCTCACAAAAAAGTGGGACATTGTAGTTCTTGAAAACAAAAAACTTCACCATGATGAAATATTTATTCCTGTCTACATGAAATACAGCAAGCCGAATCCAACCAAGTATCAAAACAAATCGGATTATTTTCATGAACACGGATACTTGAAGAAAAATATCAAAGTTGACGAAGACAACAAGCTGATTGACGGCTTCATGTCGTACTTAATTTTGAAAGAGTCCGACATAGAAGTTTATGATGTTGATGTATGCAGAAGAGTTGCCATTGAACCTGAATTGGACACACTTGCCTGTGCCATCTGACGCATTAAGAAAAAATATTCTGCAGGTAAGATATATTTTCAAAAGCTGTGGCATACAGTTAAGTTATAATGCAATGTCGGCAGAGGGAAAATATATATTTATATAATCGTATTGTCATATTTCTGCTGATTATCTGAAAGAGACGGGAGGAAGTAAATCAAATTTATGTCTGTCAATAAACAAAAATCAAAATTGAAAGGAGCCACATTAAATGGCTAAAAAAGAAAATGCGTTACAGCAAACAAAAGGGTTCTTCAAACTTGCAGGAATAGTTTCCGGCGTAAAACGAAGCGATTTCTACACAGAGAAAATGACCAAAACGGATAACCCCAAACTCCGTAAGGCGGTAAAATTTGCGGTACAAACAAGTCCGGATAACAAAGTTTTTGTAACACTGGGTTCACAGCCCAGAGAAAAAGTTTACTTTGCAAAACGCGCCGAGGTCAAAGGCGAAAAGGGCACGGATACTGGACAGCGACGCTGCAAGAGCAGACGCAATAAAGCAATTTATGTCTATGGCGCAAGCAATTCCGAACATGGAAGAACCTTTTTTTGTTTGACATTTTCAAAAACATAGGATAAATTTAGCAAGAAAAAAATTACAAGGAGAGAAAACAATGGCTATCAATTCAAACCCTCGGACTTACTCGGTTGACTGGCTCGTGAGGCAACGTGCAGATGGAAAAATCGATACAGACATATCCATCCAGCGTCAAGCCGTTTGGAGTCATCTGCATCAGAGCAACTTGATTGTCGCAATTCTTTTCAACGTACCAATCTCCAATCTTTGGTTCGAGCGAGATGGCAAGGGCAAATTCAAAGCAATAGACGGAAAACAAAGAACACTTACGCTCTGCTCATATGTTGCCGATGAATTTCCTCTGTCCTCTAAAATTCGTTATAAAATGGTTGACGATGTAGATGTAACGGGGCTAAAGTTCTCCGAGTTGCCGGATGAATTGCAAAAAAGAATCATGGACTATCAGCTTTCAATAACCGTTATCGAAAAGATGGAAGCCGAAGAACGTGCCATTGTTTTCTTCATGGGCAACCAAAGCGTGCCACTAACGGAAGTTCACTTTCTGCCTGTGGTATTGGGCGAAGAAATCATGAACGATTTCAACAACCTCTGCACTCGCCCCTTTATGCTTGAAAAAATGAAGCTAACCGTTGCCGCACGTCGCAAGCGTGACGACTTGAAGCTGATGATTCAATATTTGATTCTGCGTTCGGGTCGTGACATGGGCTTCTCCGGAAAGGAAATTATACAATTCTGCGATGAAATCCGTGCAGGAAATTTTGCAGTTCCATTCGATGAAATTGTGGAATTGATTAGCTATGTCAACACCGCATTTCCCGATAAGAGGGCATATCTCAAACTCATCAACGTGCCTATTATCATGCGCGTAGCACAGAAAGCGAAAGCGCAGGGCATGGATGCAAAAGATTTTGGCGAAAAGATTGACGAGTTTTTCGTGGATGTTAAAGATGGCAAAAACGAAGAATACAGCACAGCCTGTCAAGCAGGAAGTGCGAAAAAAGCTAATGTTCAAGCAAGGCTTAAAAGCATGATGAAAGTTTTATAATTTTTCGGGTCTTTCTTCTGGTGGGTAATGCTACCTCAATCAGAAGAAAGACCCGTTTTTTTATACCAAAAATAATTTATATTTCCGTTCGCGTTGAAAATTTTGTCATTTTATAAGATGTTGGACAAACATTATTTTCGGTTCTATTGCAAATGAAGGTGGTATATTTATATATAGCGTGAACAAAAAGGAGCGAGTCCGATGTTTAATGAAGATACCAAAAAAATGTTCATTGAAAACCTAAAAACCGACGATTTGAAACGAATGTATATATCAATTTTCAAAAGAACCGATGCCTTTGAATCAGAGCGAGAAATGGACATTTATAATTTTAACGTGAAGGATTGCATGAATCTGCTGAGTAGCTTAAACCCCAAGTCCATTGGTCACGTTGGCTCGCTGAAAAGCCAATTCACAAAATACGTTAGCTGGGCGACACATAAAGGCTTGGCGGAGAAAAATTACTGGTCGCTTGTTCCTGTAGATGACGATTTTGTACGGTTTTCATTCGCCAATCGTAACGTGAAAGACCTAGATGAACTAACGCAGATTGTAGAATCGCACCTTAATGTTCCTTATGACAAGTACGTTGTCTACCTGCTTTACATGGGCGTTATGGGTGAAAATTTTACCGAGCTTGCCCGTATTAAAGACACCGGCATAGACAAAATGAACAAGATGATAACATCTGAAAGACGTAAGTATACTGCTTTGGTTGAGCCACTTTTTGCAGCCATTGCATCCAGCGAATATTACGAAGAAAAGAAACAGCGCGACGAAAATTCTCCGTATTTTGTAAAACCATTTAAGACTAAGGGATTAATCGGAAATCCGATTAGCTATCAGCACGTACATCGTGTTGTTCAGAAAATGAACGACAGCTATAACGAGCAAAACCCCGAAAATCAAAAACAGTTTACCCCTACCACTATCTGGCGTTCCGGATTATTTTTTTCTATGTACAAAATTGAACAGACCAAAGGCAGCATGGTCGCAGATGATTACGTTTATGTTAGCGATGTTTACGGGAACAAAAACAGCTTCAGCTCGTATTCTAATGATTTTGAGTTGTATAAAAATGTGTTTTGGAATCAAGCGTAAACAACAATTCAGTTATGGCAAACTTCATGTCAACGTGTATAATATTTCCCGCTATAAAAAAACAAGGGGAGTGTTATACACAATGAATATTGGTAAAGAAATAGAATCTTATCTGCATTACTGCGAACATCAAAAAAAGTTAAGTCTGTTGTCCATTAAGGCGTACACAATTGATTTGAAGCAATTTCTTAAATATTTGACCAGTTTGAGGGAGAAGTCCATTACTAAGGCTGCCATTTCAAGCTATCTGCAAGATTTGCATCAACATTACACACCAATGACTGTAAAACGCAAACTGGCAAGTTTGCGAGCATTCTTGAACTATTTGGAATTTGAAGAGATTATCAGTTCAAATCCAATTCGCAAAATCAGAACAAAGTTTCAAGAACCCAAGAAGCTACCTAGGACAATTCCGCTACGATTCATAGAACAACTGCTCTCTGCGGCACATATGGAGCAAAAAGTGGCAACAACAGAGTTTGGTGTTTTTGTAGCATTACGCGACAGAGCCATGTTAGAGACCCTTTTTGCTACCGGTATAAGGGTCTCTGAGCTATGTTCTTTGAAAGTAGATGATATCAACCTTGAAGACGGAACCATTCGAATCATGGGGAAAGGGACAAAAGAACGGTTACTCCAAATAGGAAACAGTGAAGTTATAAATTCGTTGCTCTTTTATCAAAAAGCTAACAAAAGTGGCTCGGATTTTTTTTTGTAAATCGACTGGCTGCACGAATTTCTGAGCAATCTGTTCGATTCATGATAAAGCGACTGGGGGAAAAGTGCGAAATACCACAGCATATTACGCCGCATATGTTCAGACATTCGTTCGCAACGCTTCTTTTAGAAGAAGATGTTGATATTCGTTACATCCAGCGAATGCTTGGACACAGTTCCATTCAAACAACCCAGATATACACGCAAGTTACATCAGAAAAGCAACGCCAAATCCTTACTCACAAGCACCCAAGGAATAAAATCAAACTCGAATAGAAAAGTCGAGACAACGCTCGTTTTCACGGAATATGTAACTTATTGCGCATTATGGCAAAACATGCTATAATTTGCTTGGGTACAGGATAATTCTTTATTATCTATAGTCTGGGGTGGAAAAGATGCTAAAAAAAATTCGCAAACAATGTGAAAAACATATAGAGGAATTCACAAAATTATATAACATTATAATAGTCGCAAATGTCCGA
>Ga0209755_10004602_pt1 | contig 16219 bp, 17 predicted proteins | sample TergutCo191P1_FD_187301 | JGI IMG/M metagenome (GOLD analysis project Ga0209755, IMG submission 187301) | Cornitermes sp. P1 segment gut microbial communities from Petit-Saut dam, French Guiana - Co191P1 (SPAdes) (version 2) | ecosystem: Host-associated > Arthropoda: Insects > Digestive system... | reverse complement strand
CCGCCAGCAGGCCGAAACCTTCGCCCGCCTCTTCGAGGCCGCGGGGGGCGAAAGCGACCCGTTCAGGCGCGCCCTGCGCTACACCGCCGCGCAGGACTTCGCCCGCTCGCCAGATTTCCAGGGTGCCAGAAGCATGGGCCAGCTCCTAGAGCCGGCAAGGATGGACGCGGAGTTCGCCCAGACGCAGGCGATGCTGGCCGCGCTCCCGCAAAGGGCCGCCAACGCCCGCATGAACGCCCCGGTGTTCCTCGACATACCGCAGGACCACGAGTCGATCGTGCGCGGGGCCTTCTCGCGCAGGTTCGCCGCGCTGGGCTTCCCCGTAACGAACGACAGGAACGCCGCGGCCGCGGTCTGCCTTGTTACCGTGACGGAAGACAGGCGGGTAATGGGGATTGGCGTTTCCTACTCCCCCCGCATTAGCGCGGTCATAAGCAGCCCAGCCGGCGCCTTGTTCACCTTCAGCGCGGAAGGCGGGGATGAGTCAGCGGTAACCCCAGCCTTGGCCACGCGGCGCGCGTACCAGGCCTTGGCCAACATCGTGTTGGAAAGGTTCACGCTGGAGACCAGTTTTTAATCGGCGGCACCGCTTTTGGCGGCACCGCTTTGGGCGGCACCGCCTTTTGGCGGTGGCTGCCCGGTTTTCCGCCGCGCCAGTTTCAGCAAGCCCCGTGAGGCAAAATACCCGCCGAAGACAACGATAAACCGGTCGGCAAGGTTCACGGGGACCCTTACCAAAATATTTTCGGCGACAAGCGGCAGATCGGCCATGACAAGGGCGGGCCTGAAAGTATCCTCCGGGCTGAAATAGCGCAGATGTATCTCCGGGAACAGGCGCGTCGCGTAATCTATTACCCCACCCAAAACGCTAACCGCCATGGCGCAGGCGATATACAATACCACAAGCCTTGCGGCAAGCCCCGTGTAGGAGGCAATTATCCTTTCCCCCGAGGCGAAACAGGGGATCGCCGGGGCCGCGGGTTTAAGGGCCCATAGCAGAAAAACCTCGGCAATGCTGCATATGACGAAAAAATGGAAGCCCCCAAAGTAAAGGCAGGGAAGAAGCCAGCTAAAAACCGCGACGAACATGCCGGGTACAAGGCCAAAGGCAAAGACAATGGCCGCGGTGAACACCGTGTCCAGGAAAATGGGGAGCCTCAAAAAATTCATGAAAAAATTGCTAAGAAGAAGGTTCATGAAGACGGCCAGGGCGCAGAAGCCCCACATTGGCAGCTTAAGGCGCATGGCAGGTGTAATCCCCATAGGCATAGTATACCAAAGCTGCCTTTTGATGTATACTGCGATTTATGGTACCGCGTTACGGGCGCCAGGCCTGGCCCGCGCCTTTGCAGGTTTTATTGGCCGTTTTCTTTTTATCCTGTGCCGGGCAGGCCGAAGGCCCAAGGGCCGGGGTTCCAAGCATAATCGGGCACTGGGACGACATTGAAACCGCCTTTGCCTCGGGCGCGGGCGCGGCCTTGGTCGGGGAACTTGACGCTTTCCTCCTGTCCCTTGCGGAGTTTCAGGAATCGGGCCTGTCCCGCGCATACCGCGCCATCCCGTTCCTGCGCCAGGGCAGGCGGAACCTGGGCCCCCAGCCCTTCAGCGATATTCGGGAGGCCGGGCTTGCCTTGGATTCGGCCCGGGCTTTCCGCGCATACCTCGTTTCGGGGGAGCAGGAAAAGGCAAGGGCGGCGGCGGCCGAAACCTCAAGAAACCTGACGCGGCTGCTGCTGATAAGCGCGGACAAGCAGCGGAACATCGCGACCTCGTATTTCCACCTGTTCGTAACGCTTATCGGGTTCATCGCCATCATTGCCTTCCCTTTTATCTGGTTCCTGCACCGGTCGCTGGGCAAATCCTTGGCGCGGGAAGCCGAGGGGACCTTTTTCTCGCACACCTATATGCTCGCCCAGGACGCGGAACGATCAAGGATTAGCCGCGACCTGCACGACGCGGTGATTCAGGACATTCGGCACCTGATGCTGGAAGCGGAAAAAATCGGCGAGGCCGGTGAAAAAAGCGAAAGGGAAAAACTGAACGACAGGCTGGTGGGGATAATGGCGGGCCTTATGCGAAAGACAAGGGACATCTGCAAAGGCCTTATCCCGCCGGACTTTCGGCACAGGGAGTTGCCCGACGCTTTAAGGCAGCTTTGCCTTGACTTTGGCGAGGAAACGGGGATTGACTGCCGGGCGGAAATCGACGGGGACCTCGGGCTCGACCCCCTCCCCTTGGAAAAAAGGCTGCAGGTTTTCAGGATCGTCCAGGAGGCCCTAACGAACATAGCGAAGCACGCGGGGGCGAGGGAGGCGGTAGTGACGATGCGATCGGGGCGTGGCGGGACCGTTTATGTCGGCATCGACGACAACGGCAGGGGCTTTGTATCCCCCCTGGACGGCAAAGGCCGGATAAAAGCCGCCATCGACGAATCCCACCTGGGCATAGTAAGCATGAGGGAACGCGCCGCGATACTCGGCGGGAGCCTTAAAATCGAGACCGCGCCCGGCGAGGGCGCATTGGTTTTCCTTGAAATACCCCTAAAGGGGGCAGGCGATGGGGGTGTTGCCGCTTGACGGTCATCCCTGCGCCTACTCGGTAGCCAAGGCTATGCGGAGGGCGGCGTTTACCTCTTCCATTTTTTCGCCAGAGAGGGTGCCGACATAATCGGTAAGCAAGGTTTTTGGAATGCTCATCAAATCGTCACAATATATTGCGCTGTCGCGTTTAAGCCCTTCACCCACCCCTATTTCCACCTGGGTAGGTATGCCCTTATACTTCGAGTATACAGGGGCGCAAATTACCGTAGAAAAATTGGTGTCAAGAAGCAGTTGCCTGCTTACGATAAGGAACACGCGGTGATTCTTTGGGTCATTTTTGGATCCCTTATAGACCCGGAAAAGACCGCCGCGTTTCACCAGAGATCAACCTGATATGAAAGCGCATCCAATGCCTCGCGATTTAATTCCTCGGCATGGCGATTAATCAGCTCTATCTCCTCCGCTTCGGTCATCCTTGGCTTTCCCCCGCCTTTAACCGAGGTAAAAGTAAGAATAACGGGGCCAGTAGGCACTTCCACGGGAACAGTAATCCGGCGGTCGGCCAGGATTTCCACTGTTTGCGTTATAGTCATAGGACAAATATAGCATACAGAGGGGCTGTTTTCAAGGCGAACCTCGCCCGCCAAGCCCCCAAAATGCTGGCCGCAATGGCACCGTACACTAAAAGTTTTTTTTGATGTATACTGTGGTTTATGGGATTGCATCACCGCCGCCGCGCCATGCCCGCGTTTTTATGCCTTTCATTGGCCGCCCTCTTTTTCTCCTGCGCGGGGCGGAATAGAAGCGGAAATAACGAAATTCCAACCATGCAGGGTATAGTCGAGCAGTGGGTCGGCATTGAAGCCGCCTTTGCCGCCGGCGCGGACGCGGCCTTGGTCGAAGCCGTCGATGTTTTCCGCCTGTCCCTTGCGAGGTTCCAGGAATCGGGCCTGTTCCGCATATACCGCACCATCCCCTTCCTGCACATGGCCGAACGAAACTTCGGCCCCCAGCTGTTCCAGGAGGTTCCGGAAGTCGAGCTTACCTTGGGTTTTGCGGCGGTTTTCCGCGCCTACCTCGTCTCGGGGGAGCAGGAAAAGGCAAGGGCGGTGGCGGCCGAAATCTGGGGGAACCTTGCGCGCCTGCTGGTAATAAGCGCGGACAAGCAGCGGAACCTCGCCGCATTGTATCTCCGCCTCTTCGCCGCGATTGTCGCGTCCATCGTGCTAATCCTGCTGCCCTCCCTCTGGTTTCTGCGCCGGTCGCTGGCCCGCTCCATGGCGAGGGAAGAGGAAGGGAAGTTTTTCTCGCGCAGCTACATGCTCGCCCAGGATGCGGAACGCACAAGGATCAGCCGCGAACTGCACGACGCGGTTGTTCAGGAGATGTGGCGACTGATGCTGGAAACGGAAAGAATCGGCGATACCGACGACAAAAGCGAAAGGGAAAAACTGAGCGGCAAGGTGGTGCCTATGATGGCGGGCCTTATCCAAAAGACAAGGGACATATGCATAGGCCTTGTCCCGCCGGACTTCCGCCACAGGGAGTTGCCCGACGCCCTAAGGCAGCTTTGCCTTGACTTTGGCAAGAAAACGGGGGTTGACTGCCGGGCGGAAATCGACGGGGATGTCAAGCTCGAATCTTTCGCCTTGGAGGAAAGGCTGCAGGTTTACAGGATTGCCCAGGAGGCCCTTGCGAACATAGCGAAGCACGCCGGGGCGAACGAGGCGATAGTGACGATGCGCTCGGGGCGGGACGGGACCGTTTATGTCGGCATAAACGACGACGGCAAGGGCTTTGCCCCCCCCTTGGACAGCAAGGGTCGGATGAAAGCCGACAGCGACAAATCCCGCCTGGGCATTGTCAGCATGAGGGAGCGCGCCGCGATACTCGGCGGGAGCCTGAAAATCGAAAGCGAGCCGGGCGAGGGCACCCTGGTTCGCCTTGAAATACCCACAAAGGAAGCAAGCGGTGGAAGTGCTGCTGATTGACGATCATCCGGCGCTGAACATCGGCATAGCCACGATACTGGAATCGACGGGTGTTTTCACGGTCCTGGGGCAGGCGGAAACACTGGCGCAGGCCATGGGCCTTATCGCAAAATCCGAAAGCCTGCCGGCCCTGGTGATCCTTGACCTTATACTTGGCGAGGAAAACGGCCTTGGCTTTTTCCCCATGCTGGAAAAGCACTGCGCGGGCAAAAAAGCCCCCAAGCCGCCCGTGCTGGTTTGTTCCGCCGTCGCGGATTCGTTCACGATACAGACCGCCCTTAAATCGGGCGCAGCCGGCTACCTGTCGAAAGCCTGCGGCAGGGCGGAACTGATAAAGGCAGTCTATGAGGTACTGCGCGGGGAGGTTTACGTTTCCGAGGACCTCAACGTCAAACTGACCGAGGAAAGCAAGCGCCTTTACGCCAGGTTCACGAAGAAGGAAATCAAGGTCATCGATTTGATAAAGGCCGGCAAAACAAACCGGCAAATCGCGGACGAGATGGGCATAAGCATACGGACCGTGGCGAACTACACGAACCAGATTTACTTCAAAACCGGCCTTTCAAACCGCGAGGAAGTGCGGCGGCTGTAAGGCCCTTAATGATGTTTGCGGATCATTTCGTCGATATGCCTTGCCAGCTTTTCGTGTCGCTTGTAAACCGATGCAGGAATGGGCTTGCGGATTTGCTCAATGACCTCGCGGGCGATTTTTTTGTCTTTTATCTCCGTGGGCTGTACGGGTTTGACTTTGCTTGCCATCTCGTTACCTCTTTTCCAAACATAACGGAAGTTGAATAGTTTTTCAAGCTGGCGGATTTGCGCTTTTTTCCAACTTGCGTAAAACTTGACTTTAACGGGGTTTTCTTGCATGTTTATGGAGTCGTTTGCAGAAAGCAAATGCGACACATATACAACAAGTGGGACACCATGCAGAAGGTTTACATCGAGACGACGCTTTTCAATTTCTATTTCGCCGACAAGGGAAGGCAATATTACGGCAGAACGGTAAGGCTGTGCCAGGACACAAAGCGGTTTTTCGAGGCGGTAAGGGTGGGGCTATTCGAGCCGTATACTTCCGAATACGTTGAAAAAGAAATCAAACGCAGCAGGAGTGCGGAACGCCGCGATGAAATGCTGCAACTTATTCTCGACTACGATATTACCGTATTACCCGAAGACGATGAAACGGAATGGCTTGCCGAGAAATACATCGAAGCCGGGGCGATTCCCAGGGAAAAATCGGATGATGCTATGCATATTGCTTTCACGACCGTACATGGGCTAGACTTCATAGTAAGCCTGAATTTCGAGCATATCGTGAAGGACAAAGCCCTGCGTATAACGGCAATGGTAAACGAAGCCGAGGGCTATGAAAGCATCGGCATTTACGAGCCGGGGGAGCTAATAGACGGTGAAAGACCATGACTACATGAACGATCCTAGGCTGGACGAGTACAAGGATGCGCCGCCCCCGCTTCGCGAGGTCCGCGCCTGGCGGCTTGCGGAACAGGACGCAAAACAGGGGATGACGCGGGAACAAAGAAAAGCCTACTACGAGGAATCGCGAAAAGAAACCGAAGCCTTGGGCTTCAAATTCAAATACGCGGTGAAAGCCGCCCCCGTGTAAAAGCAGGAACTGCGGCTCCCCTGCCCCCTTTGCCCCATCCGTGGCGAACTATACGAACCAGATTTACTTCAAAACCGGCCTTTCAAACCGCGAGGAAGTGCGGCGGCTGTAAGGCCCCCGCCCGCCAAGCCCCGCTCCCCCAAAACCGTGACTTGAATCACAGGAATTCGCCCATTTTGCCCGAAAAACCGTGACTTTTATACGGATGTTCAAGAAGGCATTATTCGCTACCATACGCCATATCGGCAGGCGCGATGTGCCGGCCACCAGATCAGACTAATGGATATGGAGGATTTACATGAAAAAACCAGTTTTCGCGGCGTTCGCCGTGAGCTTGCTAGCCGTACTGCTGTCATGCGGCAGTTCCGCGCCCGCAGTGCGGGCCGCTGCCGGGGGCCCCGCCTTTACCGGGGACGGGGGCAGCGGGATACGGGTCGCCGTGCTGGTGCCGGATGCCGTCGGGCTCCCCGAGTACGAGGAATACCTGCCCGCCTTGGTGCAGGGCGTGTTGGTGGACAACTTTTCGCGCTTCTCGGCCATAACCGTGCTGGACAGGCTGAGCCTTGAAAGCGTCCTTATGGAAACCGAGAGCGGCATTTACCAGACCGCGGCGGACTTTGGCCAACTGGGGGATATCATAGGCGTGCACTATGTCCTTACCGGCAGCATAACCAGGACGACCACGGGGCACAACCTGCAGGTTAGCGTGGTGGGCACGGGGAGGGAGAACATGGGCATACCCAGGGCGACTTTCGTGGGCACGACCACCGTGGCCGAGATGGACGACCACACCGGCATACGCAGGGCCTCGATGCAGCTCCTGGGCGACATGGGCGTGGCCCTGACCGACAATGCCCGGCATGAGCTTTCCAGGGCGGACAGCAGGCAGTCGATAAACGCCCAGACGGCCTTGGCGCAGGGCATAGCCGCCCAACGCGCCGGGAACACCTTCGAGACCATGCTGCGCTTCAACGAGGCCGCCGCCTTCAACCCCGCCTTGGCCGAGGCCGTAAGCCGCGCCGCCACCATATCGTCCCAGGTGCGCACCGCCACTTTGGGCACCGGCAGCTTGGGCCAGGATGTCCGCGAGGATATCGCATGGCGGAACGAGTGGCTAAGCCTCCGCGAGGAAGCCCTATGGGTTTTGAGGGCGCGCCCATCCCTTGAGGCGCGGGTCGTCTATGATCCCAGCCAGCTTCAGGGCACGCTAAACCATGCAAGAAGGACGATGGATTTTACCTTGCCGGTATTCCTTGTCGGGGTGCGTTTCCCCGCGGTCCATTCGCAGGCAATATCCGATCTAAACCAAGGCTTGGCGGCCACGGGAAGGCAGGAGGCCTGGGGGATTGCGCCTATTAGCTTAAACGAAGTACGGCCGCGCTTTACCAGGGATATCTACGTCACCGGATCGCTTGGTAGCGGCGGCAGGTGGTTTGACTCGGAAGCGGATATTAGGTTGGCCTCGAGAGAAGCGCGTCGAAGCGGCAGTAGGTTTGACCCGGAACAAGCGCAGCTAATTGGACAAGTAGAAAGTGGGTTTTATGGGACACATGTTTCCGCTGGCGCGGGCGAAATAGTGTTGAATTTCTCCGTCCCCGCCGATTACCTTGGCGACGAATTGGAAATCCGCTTGTCGCCAAGCCCGGGACGCAGGGTAGAGGCCATGTCGCTAGCGGAATTTGAGCATGTGTTTGCGGCGGAAGGGGGGCTCCCGCCCATGCGGATGATTACGCTGAGGAATTCCAGTAGGGCTGTGGGTAACAATCCCAGTGATATGACTGGGGCATTTCAGGCGGAAATCGCAAGCCCCGGCGGAAGACAATTCGGCCTTGCTTTTCGACACGAGTGTGACAATGGCAATGTTTTACTGCTGCCCAATGTCCAAAGTGTCGATACGACCAATTATAGGTTTCCGGTTTCCGTGGCTTTCCTTAGTAGTGGTGGCGGAATACTAAGGGTTGTCAACATGCGACCGGGGCAAACCGTGGCGGCGCGTCCCGGTGAGGTACACGCCCTTGTAGCACCCCGAGGCCGGTTTTTTTGGCTCGGAATCAGTAGGCTCGACAATAATGTGAATGCCCTGAATTATTTTAGGCAAGCCAGCCGCCGGTGGGTTCCGCTGTCGAACGCCATCCTATAGCCCGACGCACCCATTCGTTAAAACAGTCGCAGTTTCGGGGCATGGGAACCCGAAGAAATATAGCAGGAGGAATGACATGAAGAAAACAGGTTTTGCGGCCTTCGCCGCAGTTTTACTCGCTTTATTGCTGTCCTGCGGCAGCTCCGCACCCACGGCGCGACCCGCGGGCGCGGGCGCGGCGGCCGCCCCCGCCTTTACCGGGGACGGCGGCAGCGGGATACGTATCGCCGTGCTGGTGCCGGACGCCGTCGGGCTCCCCGACGAGGAGAACTACCTGCCCGCGATGGTGCAGGGCGTGTTGGTGGACAACTTTTCAAGGTTTTCCGCCATCTCCGTGCTGGACAGGCTAAGCCTTGAAAGCGTCCTTATGGAAACCGAGAGCGGCATTTACCAGAGCGCGGCGGACTTTGGCCAACTGGGGGATATCATAGGCGTGCACTATGTCCTTACCGGCAGCATAACCAGGACATCCACGGGGCACAACCTGCAGGTAAGCGTGGTGGGGACGGGGAGCGGGAACATGGGCGTACCCAGGGCCACCTTTTCCCACCCGTCCACCGTCGCCGAGATGAACGACCATACCGTCATACGCAGGGCCTCGATGCAGCTCCTGACCGGAATGGGCGTGTCGCTGACCGACAATGCCCGGCAGGAACTTTACGGCGCGGATACCCAGCAGGCGATAAACGCCCAGGTCGCGCTCGCCCAGGGCATAGTGGCCCAGCGGGCCGGGAACACCTTTGAAACCATGCTGCGCTTCAATGAGGCCGCCAGCTTCAACCCCGCCTTGACCGAGGCGGTAAGCCGCGCCAACGCCATGTCCACCACCGTGCGCACCGGCACTTTGGCCCAGGACGTCCGCAACGAAATCGCGTGGATGGATGAGTGGGCAGGCATCATGAACGAAGCCAGGGACTTTTTGCGTGGGCATACACCCGTGGTGGCGCGGGTCGTCTATGATCCTGGCCAGCTTACCATGACGAATGTCAACCATGCCGCCGGGACGGTCGAATTCAGCCTGCCCGTCTATTTCTTCGGGGTGCGTTTCCCCGCGGCCCAGGTTATTGCCGATCTAAACCAAGGCTTGGCGGCCACGGGAAGGCAGGAAGTTTGGGGGCTTATGCCCCTTAGCCCGGCAAATATATGGCGTAACGCGGATCAGGCGCGGGGGCGGCCTTGGACTAATTACTCCGTGGATATCTGGGTCGCCGGCTTACTGGGGAGTGGCGGCAGATGGTACCTAGACTCGCGGCAGGTGAATATCGACAACATTGACGGCTGGATGCGGATGGGTTCGACCGCCAGAGCTAGACACGCCGCAAACCCGCGCCGGCTTTTCAGGGTAGCTTTTCGACAATACGGGACAAGTATTACCCACATTTATACCCGTGATGTATGGAACCCAATTACACGCAGCTATATGCGGTTCACCATTCCCGCCGATTCCCTTAATGGTGATTTGGCGATCCGCTTATCGGCAGGCGCCCCAGACGGCAATGTCCTGGTACGAACCTGGGTGGAAGGTATGACAGCAGCGGAATATCGACAAGCGATTGCGCGTGGGGAACGTCCAATTAGGCAACAAGAGTGGCGGGAATTCCCGGTGGAGGTTATGACAAAGGCGGAATTCCGACAGGCAATTGCGCAAGAAGGGGGGCTTTCGACCATGCGAACACGGGAGGTAGTTTCCGTTTCGGGACGGCGGCTGCTACAGGTTGAAGTCCCATCCCCTGGTGAAAAAGCAATCGGCCTTGGCTTTCGCCAGGGCTTAAATGAGGGCCATGGTTTGTGGCTGACTAATGTCCAAAGCGTCGATACAAGCAATTTTCAGTTTCCCGTTTCGGTGGCGTTTCTTAGTACCAACGTAGCAGGTACTGAAGGATCTATCAGAAGGGTTATCGACATGGAACCGGGGGGCATTGAAATGGCGCGTTCCAATGAGGGTGCCGCTGTCATAGTGCCCCAAGGCTGGTTTGAACGTAATATGAGAAGACCAAGGGGCATAGTGTGGCGCCTCGGTTCTACCATCTAACATCGGAAGGGCCCTAAACCTAAGGAGACAAAAAATGAAAAACATGACCGGCAAAACAAGCGCGGCCGCGCGGCTTTGCATAGCTGCCATCGCCATTATCTTCCTCGCCTCGTGCACTTCTGCGCCCCCCCCCAGCTGGGCCGCCTCCGCCGCCGACATGCGGCAGGCCTTCCCCGACGGCGAATTCATCGCCCAGCAAGGCAGGGGCGCGACCAGGGCCGCGGCGGAGGTGGACGGGACCGCAGCCATCGCGCGCTTCATGAACAGCGAGGTCGTCTCGCGCATAGCCCTGCTGGAACAGGCCTGGGAACAAAACGGGGAATCCGGCTCGCGCAGCGAGATCGAGGCCGAAATCTTCGTGCAGGCGCAGATGCGGCTTTTCGCCGTGCGCCACACGCCCGATGCCTTCTTCGACAGCAGGCATAGGGAATGGGTCACCGTGGCCTACATCAACCGCGCCGAGGCCTGGCAGGTTTACGGCCCGCGCTTCCGCCAGCAGGCCGAAACCTTCGCCCGCCTCTTCGAGGCCGCGGGGGGCGAAAGCGACCCGTTCAGGCGCGCCCTGCGCTACACCGCCGCGCAGGACTTCGCCCGCTCGCCAGATTTCCAGGGTGCCCGAAGCATGGGCCAGCTCCTAGAGCCGGCAAGGATGGACGCGGAGTTCGCCCAGACGCAGGCGATGCTCGCCGCGCTCCCGCAGAGGGCCGCCAACGCCCGCATGAACGCCCCGGTGTTCCTCGACATACCGCAGGACCACGAGTCGATCGTGCGCGGGGCCTTCTCGCGCAGGTTCGCCGCATTGGGCTTTCCGGTAACGAACGACAGGAACGCCGCAGCCGCGGTCAGCCTTGTTACCGTGACGGAAGGCAGGCAGGTAAACCAGATACTCGGATTCAGCAACCCCACCGTGCTCTACTACCCCGAAGTGAGCGCGGAAATCTCCAGCCCCGCCGGCGCACTGTTCAAATTCAGTGCGAATGTCGGACGGCAGACGGCGCTAAACCAGGACCTGGCAAGGCGGCGCGCGTACCAGGCGATAGCCGACGTCGTGTCGGAAAGGTTCACGCTGGAGACCAGTTTTTAACCGGCGGCACCACCTTTTTGGGCGGTGCTTGCCTGGCTTGGGGCAAAGGCCTGGGCAGTGGAAGCACGCGCCTGGCGCGTAGGGGAACCGCCGATCAAGCAGGGGGGGGGCGGCGATCCCCAGCCATTACATGCCTATGGGAATTTCGCCCATTTTTCCATCGTTATGTTCAACAGCATATGCGCTAACTATGGGCTTGAAGGGTTTTTATGGTCTGAATATCGAGCCCAGTAATGTCATGAATCAGTTCCAAGGCGTAGCCTTTCGCCAAAGCGTTTCTGGCTGTCTGTTCCACGCCTTCCCTTTTTGCGTCAACCAGCCTGGCCTGTATGTCTATCTTGGCCTTGTACTCGCTCTCAAGCCGCGCACGCTCTACCTCGTTGCGGCTTATGTTCAAAAGCACCCCACTAGCCATACCAATACCCTCCTCGCGTCCAGCTATTTCGTTTATTTTCGTCCGCATCGCGGGATCCGTCAAGTACTCGAAAAACACCGCCCAGCGTTCGGCGTTACCCATTTCGTCAACCGGCTTCTTCGCGACCTCCCCCAGCTTCGCAAGCTCCACAGTGATTATCCGCGTTCTGCCGCCAAGCGACATGTTGCGGGCGGGGTCGTAGTACTCGAAATCATGAAAAAAGTCCCCGTCGGGGAAATAAGTCCTGTTGCCCAGAATGGCAATCTGGTACGTCCGCTTCAAATCGTCGAAACTCTTATCCTTGCCCATTATGTCCTGCGTGATGAACAGCCTTGCCGCGTGGAACTCCAGGCGCACCGGCTCGAAGTTGTTCGGGTTCAGGCACATCTCCACGTTCACCTTCTCGCCGTCCGGGGTCTTGCAGTTGATGTCGAAACGGATCTGCCGATCCCGCGTGTCCTCCGGAGCCGGCTCGTTCGCCGTTATATCCAGCGCCTCCATCTCCCTGCCCACGATTGCCGAGACCAGCCCCGAAAGCGCCCGCCTTGAGTCGCTGGAGTCCTTCGTAAACACGGCTTTGAAAATGTTGTCCTTGCGAATGTCGAGTAGGTCTTCGGCCTCGTCGAAAAGTATTGCTGTCGCCACCTTGTCCCCCCATCGGTTGTGGGGGCAGTATAGCACATTGCCGCGGTTATTGCCCCAGTAAAGCACCACGGAAATCAATTTTCATATATCCCCCTTGCCAAGCCGCCGCCAAAAACAGTACTTTTCAGAATGGCGTATAAAGACACTATGATACGCATCGCGGTACGGAATGCGGTGCATGACTGCAAGGCGAAGGGTTATCTTTTGGATTACTGGGAAAAAATGACGGAGGAAGATATGAACGTGTTTGAAGCCGAGTGGGATCAGGACTTGGCCTTGGAAGTTCGGTGGGAAGAGGGTAGGGAAGACGGCATAGAAGAGGGCATGAAGAAAAGGGACAAGCAGTTGCTTGCCCTTATCGAGCAGGGGTACACTGTGGAGGATCTCAAAAGGGAACTTTCGGCCAGGGCCTAAATCTCCCCCCTGTTTTGCCCTCATGCGAAAGTTGATTTCCGTGACAGGCGCTTCACGGCGTTGCATCCCCTCGCGAAATGCCTTAAACTAGCCAACATGGGCGCAAACGAAAAACACAAGGACAGCATCTTCTCCCGCCTTTTCAGCGACCCGGGCACCCTGCGCGAACTGTACTCCGCCATCGAGGGCGTGGAACTGCCGCCTGATGTCGCAATTAGCATCAACACGCTTTCCAACGCCCTGTTCATGGGCCAGATAAACGATGTGTCCTTCACAGTGGGCGGCCGCCTGGTCGTGCTAATCGAGCACCAAAGCACCATCAACGAAAACATGCCCTTGCGGATGCTCATGTACATAGGCAGGGTGTACGAGAAGATAATCGACCGCATGAAGCTGTACCAGACCAAGCTGGAACAAATACCGGCGCCGATCTTCATAGTCCTGTACAACGGCAAGGCCCCGTTCCCCGCGCACAAGGTACTCAGGCTGTCCGACGCCTTCAAGAACGCGGACGGTTTACGGGCTGAAAACCCCGACGGCCCCGCGCTGGAGCTTGTCGTGCATGTGTACAACATAAACCAGGGATACAACGCCGAACTGATGGGGAAGTGCGAAACCCTGAAGGGCTACAGCGTGCTTGTGTCGAAGATATGGGAATGCCGCGAGACGATGGAGTTGGAGGCCGCTATGGAGGCGGCGGTAAGGTACTGCATAGATAACGACATATTGCGGCTATTTTTGAAGGCCAACAGTTCGGAGGTTTTGAATATGCTGATAACCGAGTGGAACCTGGAGGAGGCGCAAAGGGCCTGGCTAGCCCAAGGCAGAGTCGAGGGCAAGGCCGAGGGCATTGAAATTGGCGTGGGCAAGGGCATTGAAATTGGCGTGGGCAAAGGCAAGAAAGAGAGGGACAAGGAAGTGCTGGACTTTATTGCCAAGGGCTATACCCTAGAGGACATCCAAAAGGAACTTTCCTCCACAGTTCCGATGTGATGAACATGCTGATACCGCGTCGGGTCTTAAGCGGCGTTTTGCGCTCCACTAACAGAGGCTGCCCTGCTCCAAGTCCAGCAAGTACCGCTTTATGGGGAGGCCCCCGCCGTAACCCACCAAGGCCCCGTTGTGGCCTATCACCCAATCTCAAAAGGGAACTTTCGGCCCGGGCCTAAATCTTCCCCCTGTTTTGCCTTCATTCGAAAATTGATTTCCCTGGTAAAGCACACTATTTTGTTGATTTCTGTAGGTTTTGTTGTTACAATGGCAGGAAGGGGTATGCCATGTTATGGGAAGAACTAACAGCGAAAAAGTTTGAACAGGCGGCAAAGGACTGCGGCGGCGTTTGCGTGCTGCCTATAGGGGTGCTGGAAAAGCACGGCAACCATCTGCCCTTGGGGACGGATATGTATGCGGTGGCGGCGGTATGCGCGGCTGCCGCAAAGCTGGAGCCGGCCATTGTGTTCCCCTACTATTTCCTGGGACAGATTGCGGAGGCCCGGCATTACCCCGGCACCATAGCCGCATCCCACAGGCTGATAATGGACAGCCTGCTTGAAATGTGCGACGAGATTAGCCGCAATGGCTTGAAAAAGATTTTGATTATGAGCGGCCACGGCGGGAACGCCCACTTCCTGCCGTTTTTCGCCCAAGAGATGCCCCGCATGGACAGGGACTACAGCGTGTACACGACCTATGTGGGAAACACCACGGAAGACCAGCGCAAAAAAATCGTTAGCGCGGCAGGCAGCGACGATCTTGGGTTCCACGCCGGGCTGGTGGAAACGGCCATGATGATGCACCTTCGACCGCATTTGGTGCACATGGGCGAACAGGATCCGGCGGAAGGCAGAAACCTAAACAGGCTGCCTGGGATTGGAGGGGCTGGGCTGTTTACCGGCTTCAACTGGTATGCCAATTTCCCCTCGCATTTCGCCGGCGACCCTTCCCCGGCTACGCCCGAGCTTGGGGAAATGATCTTTAACATGGCGGTGGAAAATACCGTGGCCGCCATCAGGGCCATAAAGGCGGATGAGGTTTCGGGGCAATTGACTAAAGAGTATGCAGGATATGGGCGCAAGCCTTCGGCAGGGCTTAGGCATTCGTGATGAAATAGAGGCAACAAAAATGAAAACAATTGTGCGGTTTATGATTTGCCTGTCTCTGCCAACCTTCGCCATCGTGCTTTCCGCTTGCTTCGACAGCAATGGCTTGTATGACAACGAAGCCAACACCGAAACCATGGCCGAATTTCATGCGGTAAATGCCAGTGTCCTTAACATAATAGACGGGCCGCAACTGACTTACATCCTGCCCGCCCCCCAAACCGACGGCAGCCTAAGCGTGGAAGCGGCATTGGCGAATCGGCGTTCGCAAAGGAATTTTCAGGGCAGGGCAATATCTGCGGAGCAACTGTCGCAGATCCTGTGGGCCGCCTATGGGATAACCCTGCCGAGCGCAAGGCCGCAATTAAGGGGCGGATTCCGCACGGCCCCTTCCGCAGGGGCATTGTTCCCCCTTGAGGTTTTCGCGGTAGTCGGAAACGTGGAAGGGATAGAGCCTGGGGTCTACAGGTATATTCCCGACGGGCATAAAATAGTCAGGGTTGTTGACAGGGATGTAAGGAACGAACTTATGGTGGCCGCATTGGGCCAGAGAATGGTCGGCGCTGCGCCGGTGTCCGTGTTTTACAGCGCCGTGTTCAGCAGGGCAACGGGGAGGTATGGCGAACGCGGCATTAGGTATGTCTACATCGAGCTGGGTCATTCCGCCCAAAACGTTTACCTTCAGGCGGAGGCCCTGGGCTTGGGCACCGTGGCCATCGGCGCGTTCATAGACAGCAGGGTAAGCCAGATACTTGGGCTTCCGGCAAACGAAACGCCCTTGTACATTATGCCGATAGGGTATTTTTACGGCAACTAAAACAGGTCTTCCCTCTCCATGCTTGCCAGGATAAAGGGGCCTACCCCCTTGAAGTCGTCGATGGCCACCGGCTCGCCGACATAGTACCCGTAGGAGCCGTCACGGTAGGGGTTCCCCCCAAGGCCAGCAACGGCGCAGATGTCGCTAAGGTGCAGCTCGCCAGCCTGGGTGGAAGTTCCGGCAGGGTCTTCACGCAGCTTTTGCCCCAAGAGCCCATCGTAGGCTTTGCAGGCGGCGGCCCTTACACGCTCGGCCTCGTCCCCGGGAACCAGGCCAAGGCGCAGCATTTTTAACAAAAAATACGCGAACATCGACGATGCCGAGCTTTCCGTGTAGTTGCCAGCCTCGTGCCCACGGTCGAGTACCTGGTACCAAAGGCCGCTTTGCGGATCCTGGTATTTCAAAAGCGGTGCCA
>Ga0209755_10004601_pt1 | contig 16233 bp, 13 predicted proteins | sample TergutCo191P1_FD_187301 | JGI IMG/M metagenome (GOLD analysis project Ga0209755, IMG submission 187301) | Cornitermes sp. P1 segment gut microbial communities from Petit-Saut dam, French Guiana - Co191P1 (SPAdes) (version 2) | ecosystem: Host-associated > Arthropoda: Insects > Digestive system... | reverse complement strand
GATTTTATCAGAAAATGAACTAGAAAAGGAAAATATTCAAAAATCCATAATGAATTATTTACAGTTTAAAAAATGCTACACATCATCTGAAATATTAAAAGCAATAGGTAAAATGTTTGATGATGGTTCTATATTAAATATTGATTTTGATACAAATATTCATAAATATTATTTTATAACTTCTTATGTTTGCAATAATGAAATACTTAATAATATTTATCAAGATAGCATATATAATTATTTATCTGAAGCTTATAGTCAAATAATACTAAATCCTAATATAATTCCTCCTCTATTGAAACATAATAAAATACTTGAAATATTACTACGGGAAGATTTTCAGAAATATTATAACATCAAACAAATATTCAATAATCAACTAATTGAAAGCATGTTAAATAAATTAAAACTTGAGGATTTAATATCAGCAATTAATGTAATTGATAATGTTTTTACAGAGGAACAATTTGATGAAAATTTCTATATATTTGAGGAAGTTTTAAAAAAGGCAATTTATAATTTTGCATTCGATTTTTCCGTATCTGATTACTGTGAAATAAAAGATATTAATCTTTTAATTGATAAAAACAATGACAAAGAAACAAATAAAAATAAAGTATTCAATACTATTACAGATTGGGTACAAGAGGAAGTTAATAGCGATATACAATATTATATTAACGATATAAACAACTGGACTTTAAGAGATATTGAAATTCCAGAAAATGATGTTGATTATAGTGATGAAATAGATAATATTGTTAATTCCTATTTTGAGCCTGATTATAACTCTTATGGTGATTATAAATATGAGAATGATAATAATTATGAAAAAGATATAGAATATATATTTGAAAGATAAATATAACGATAAAGCAACAATAATAAGCATTATAGAGGCTTACAAAATCAGGTAAATGCATTTGAAAATGTATCTTTATTTTTTGTAAAAAACTTTTTTCCGTATCAGTTAATTTAAAGCCATGTTTCATATATTTATCAAATGCGATAGGTAGCTTGTTCATAAATAATTTTAAGTGAATGTTCATTTCCTCCTTTAAAATCTAAACAGGCAAGCCTGTAAATTGCTAAAATAATTTCATCTCCATCTTTTAATTTATATTCTTTGAAAAATTCAAGCAGTTTTTTACATGTTTCTTTTTGTTCATCGGTTTTCTTTATACGTCGAATTTTTGGCTTTCTGAAAGCGGGGATATAATAATCCTAAAATATAAAAATATGATAAAAGTGTGGAATATCATTGATTTTTACTCAATACCGTCTTGTAATTGCAAAATTTAGACTTTTCTGCTACTTTATTTATATGGCAATAATAAGCACAGAAACCCTTGAAACCCCTGAATTCTTCTCTCGTGTTGCCAATATAATCGAACAAGCACGGAAATTTGTCGGCAGAACAGCAGATTTGACAACGACCGTTACCTATTTTGAAGTAGGTAGAATGATCGTTGAAAATGAGCAAGGCGGACAGGAACGGGCGGAATATGGGCAAAATTTGCTCAAGAATCTGGCAAAATTCCTAACAGAAAGGTTCAAAAAAGGATTTTCGTTATCAAATTTGAAAAATGCCAAACAATTCTATAATACCTATAAAAACAGGGTGAATCAGACCTTTTACAATCACTATCCCAATGAGCAAAAAAGCCAGACACTGTCTGGCTTTTTACCTGTTCCAGCCCAAAACCAAAAACAGGAATTATCTACAGAAAAAGACGCTTATGAAGCAATGCGGGAAGCGGCTCAGTTTTTCAAACTTGGCTGGTCGCATTATATCATCCTTATGAGTATTGATAACGAAGATGAACGCCGATTTTATGAAATAGAAGCAGAACGTGAAAGCTGGTCATATAGATACTTAAAAAGACAATATCACAGCAGCCTGTATGAACGTCTTGCTTTATCAAAAGACAAGAATGAAGTAATGCGGCTTTCACATGAAGGACAAGTGGTAGAAAAACCTCGTGATATTCTGAAGAATCCTCTTGTCCTTGAATTCCTCGGAATGGCAGAGGATGTTACATATTCCGAGACAGAACTTGAAACAGCCATAATCTCCAAACTACAAGCATTCCTACTTGAACTTGGCAAGGGTTTTTTATTTGAAGCACGTCAGAAACGATTTACTTTTGATGAACAGTCATTTTTTGTGGATCTTGTTTTTTATAACCGTCTTTTGCAATGTTATGTGTTAATTGATCTAAAGAATGATGAACTAAAACATCAGGATTTAGGTCAAATGCAGATGTATGTTAATTACTTTGACCGTTATGTGAAACATGACTTTGAAAAACCGTCAATTGGTATTCTGCTTTGCAAGAAAAAAAGCGATGGTATAGTAGAATTGACATTACCGCAGGACGCTCAAATATATGCATCAGAATACAGTTTGTATTTACCGGATAAGGCGATTTTACAGCAAAAACTGGCTGAATGGATAAAAGAGTTTGAGGATGAGCATGGTAGGACATAAAATTTTTTGTTTCTCTATTTTCTGTTTTTGAATGATTATCACCGGAAAAATTGATGGTTACAAACTTTCATGTGTCAGCAGAACAATCAAAAATTAATACGCGGTACCTCATCTTATCCTTCCAGAATTTATTTATGCTGTAAATTTACAATGCTTTTTTTCTTGACAGTAGAGGCGGTTGTTTTGATGGGTTACAAAATGACACTGAAAAAAAACTCTATCACTGACTAATAATTAGGTTTACAAGTATTTAATATAACAATCTTTATATTTTATGGATGTTGTTGTTCCGAAAGTATATACACGTTCATGTAAAACATTATTTTTAGGTGTATATATATTAAATGAATTTAAAGGAAATAATTCTGGATATCCACCACCATGTCCAATTATAGCACCCAAGCTGCCAGATGAAATTATATTTAAATTAATTCTTTTACCTGTCTTATCATCAATTACACCAGAACTGCCATGATACCACATATGCTGGTGTCCATGCAATAAAAAGTGCATCCCATTTTCTATTAAATTTTTTTCAAATATTCCACCATCAATTAAAATACCAATAGGCTCTGGTTTTTCACCAGATATCATTTGCGGCATGAACATTTTTAATTGATGATGAATTACAGAAAAATTAATAATTTTTTCATCTATAAAATATTTTTGTAGTGTTTTATCATTTTTTCTTTTTATTTTTAATCTGGAACGTAGTAATTCTAATAAATCCATAAATTTATCTTTCCCAATATATCCACAATCTTTATATAAATCATTTACTTGACGTGTTGAATCAAAACATGAAAAAGCCAATTTCCATCCTGTTTCTAGTTCAAATCCTTGTATATATTGTATATCCTCTGTTTCGTCAATATCTAATAACCGTTTGCGAAAAGCACGGTAATATTTTAAATATTCATTTTGCATTTTAGGATTTACTTTTTTATTTTTTGGTAAGCACAAATCATGATTGCCAGGAACAATTAAAACCTGCTTTTTTTTAACATTACATATTTCAATAAGACAATTTACAAATTCCTCTGCTTTATTGAAATCTTTATTTTTTCCTTTTGTAATAAAATCACCAGATATTACAATTACACCAATTTTGTATTTTAACAATTCTTTCTTTATTACATTAATTAATAAAGGCTCTGTTAATTTATTTGGATTATATGCAGAAAAAGTTCCAAAATGAAGATCTGAAATATGTAAAATTGAACTCCCGGGAATTTCTTCAAAGAAAACATTTTTTTGCTTTTTCCTAATTAATTTTTCCCAACTTAAAAAAAGTGTTTTGTCACCCGATATATGATGGCAATGTTTTAAAAATGTATTTTCATCTGAATCAATAATTTCTATAAATTCAAACCAAACATAAAATGATTCTTTTGAATAATAAGGAGGGGTGAAAAATATATTGGGGCTGATCATTCTCTGGTTATCAGAATAAATATTAGTACATTTAGCACGAAAATATTTATTATTATTTCTGTCAATCAACCAAATTATATCGGATATTTTCTTTCTTTCAATTATATTTTTTGGATAAACTTCAAAGTCTTTTTTCCACCATGCCCAATAAACTTTTCCATGTTTATTCAATATTTTCTTATGTTCTTCAATCGTTGAAATATTATTATAATCAGAATATCGTAAAATAATATGGTCGCTCAATTTTTACCTTCTTAATTTATTTTAATGTAGTGATATTGTTTCTATTATCCCAAACATCAAAGCTAATAGTTTTGATGTGTTTTTTGCTTATTTCAGAAAGGATTATGCTTTCATCTACTTGAAAAGAAAAATCTTTAAATTTCATTTTGTTAATAGCGTAATAATTTTTAGAGATGTCATCATAATATCTTATCCATTCTCTTTCTTCAATAATACTCAACTTATTAGTAATAAAATCAATATTATTAAATGTTACTTTAATAAGTTCGGTTTGTCGCCAATTATATTTAGGAATAGGAATATTATTATTTATTAAAACAATTTGTTCAAATTCCGGCATCTCAAAATCTATATTACCAAGTGATTCAATGCTATGATAATTTAAGGATGATAAGTATGATTCTATTTCACTTAAATCTTTGCAAGCATTATGACGAGAAAATAATGGAAATAGTGGGAAAATCAATTCTCCTCCAGAACGTTTTAATAAAAATAAAGCTCTTTCAATAAATAATTTATAATAGTCAGTATACCATGGAGGATTTAAACAAATAGTATCAAATGAATGTGAAAACCTATCTGGTAAAGGGGTTTGAACATCATAAACGTAACAATCAGTTCCTAAACCCAAACGAACTCGTTCAATTAATGGAGCATTTATATCAAATAATGTGGCTTTAACATTTTTAGAATAAAGATCAAGAAATATAGTTGGTGTGCCTAAGCAACAAATAGTTTTATCATTATTTACAAGAAGATTTGAAATTATACTAGCACTTTTTTCTGTATACCTCCATTCGTAATTTACGAGATGTGGTGGAGGAAGCCTTAATTGCTCAATAAACTTGTGCCAGCCTTCATTTTTTTCTAAGTTTGCAAAATCATCTTCCGTTGATATTATTTTTTTATCTTGCCTATTCTTTTTCAACAATTCGTATAAATCTTTAGGAAATATTCCATCCAGTTTTAATAACAATTCTGAAAAATAAATACAAGTCCTATTATATAGTAAATGCTTTAACTCGTTATTAACAACAATATCAAAATCTTTATAGTCGTTACCATATTTATCTTTTAAGGTATGCAATTGTTCAAAAATCGTACTACTCAACGTTAGCTCTCCTAAAAGATATGTGGAAATAAATCATGAGTCTCAAAAAATTCTTCAACTATATTTGCAGTTCGCAAACCAGAAAGATAATCCCGATTTAATGAACATTTTGCTTTTTGGTATTCAGTTACAGAGAACAAATGACGATTTAGAAATAATCCCTTTTTCATAATTATTATTGCGTTTCTGACATGAACCTCCATACCAGGAATTGTTACATTAGTTTCTTTTTCAAAGTCATGAATATTATCATAACTGAAAACGAAATCTGTTATATCTTCTGGATTGATCCATCTGTATTCTTCAATACTTGGGTCTTTTTTAATTTCACGATTAAGCGAACGTACAAGAAAAACTAAGCCTTGAGATGAAGATTGATCTTCTGCCCGTAAAAAAAAGTATGATGATAAAAAAGCAAAATCATCTGTAAAAGTTAAACCAGTTTCTTCGTCAAGCTCACGAAAAAGAGCCTGGACAACATCTTCCCCTTTCTCTAAACGTCCTCCGGGAAAAACCCACTTGCCTGCCATATTTGATAAATTTCTTGAACGTTTAACAAAAAGAAATTGACTATTATTTTCTATAATAGCAGTTATCGGAATGGTATGCTTAAAATCTGACATATTCTCCTCTAGTATTTTATTGTTTGGTCAAAACAATTAATCGTTATTAACATCACATTATCAAGACAACTACTGTGATGGTGCTGTCGTAGACGTATTAAATGTTATACGGAATGTACCTTTATTTGATGAATTAAAAGGCCATATTCTAATATAATAATCATTTCCGTTAGTTAGAGATCTGGAAATACGAGTGGTAGTACTTTGCAAATTTGATTGTATTCCAACTAAATTCATACTATTATCATATAATTGAACATTAAGGTTATTTAAAGTACCAAAAATGACATGAATATATTGAGTACTAGAATTTGCAGTAAATTTAAACCATTGGTCATTATCACTAATATTACCATTTGCCCAAGCATTTCGAAGTAATGGTATTGGATTTTCCATAATACCTAATGGGAATATTACAGGTTGGTTACCGACTACATTACCAATACCAATATTATTTATTATACCGCCATTATTTATTTTTCCATTATTAATAATACTACCGTTATTATTAATAGTTCCATTGTTAGTTAAAGTAATACCGCTAGTGTCCTGTAAAATTCGGTTTCCGGTATAACAAATTGCGTTAATTCCTTACTACGCAAGGAATTAACTTAACATTACATTCCGTCTTTTGTATTTTACAGGACACTAGGAATAGTTATACTCTGATCAGTAGTAATTGTTAATATTGTACTTGGTACAAATGTAACATTTTGTTGTAGAGTAACACTGTCATACATAGTACCGTTATTATTATTTATAATAATAGCAGGTCCCATACTGCCACCTATTGGAAGTGCAGGTCTTATTCCTCTAGTAATTATTATTGCATTACCACTGATAACATCTATTATGCCATTTGTGGAACCAGCCCAGTTGCTACCAATACCATAGGCATATCCAGTTGCAGTAACCAAACCTCCAGTAATGCTCATTTTAACAAGTGGGGTAATGCCACCAGTACCTTCTGAACCACCAGTTGCAATGATTATACCGCCAGAAATATTTATAGTGCCAGCAACAATTGCATCAGATGAGCTAGACACAATTATTTTTCCACCATTAATATTTATAGTACTATTTGTAGTTCTACTGGTACTGCCAATACCTCTACTAGAACTAGTGTCCTGTAAAATTCGGTTTCCGGTATAACAAATTGCGTTAATTCCTTACTACGCAAGGAATTAACTTAACATTACATTCCGTCTTTTGTATTTTACAGGACACTAGATTGACCGTTCGAGATTATAGTAAGAGAACCGATACTTGTATCTGTTATAGTAAGATTTGCTCCATCAAATATTTGTATTCCTGCTCTATTACTACCACTGCTGAGAAAATTATCACCAAAAAGAGTTAGGTTTACTGTTGCTCCTGTCATATCAAAAGCACAAGCATTAGATGAAGAGCTAACATTAATATTTACATTATATAAAGTAATATTAGCGTTAACTTCAGGATTTACAACAATACTCTCTGAAGTAGTACTGGTAATATCATTTCTCATTCTTATTGTATATGTTCCATTACCAGTGATTGATAAATTACCTCCAATGTATGTGAAGGCTGAACCGCCTGAGATTAGGAAAGGAGAATCAGTTGTTGGTTGATTTCCTATTATTGTTCCAAATATATTACCACCAGCATAGCTTGTAATTATACCGTTATTTGTAAGTGCGTAACCGCTTTGAATTATTAAGGTTTGACCGTTATTGATATGCAGTACTCTATCTGAAGGAATGGTTACATTACGTGCGAGAGCAACATTACCGTACATTTTTCCAATATTGCCATCAAATATAATAGCAGATCCCAGATTTTCACCACTAGGAAGATTGGTTTGTATTGATGAAGCAAAAATAACTGCATTACTACCGATATTTGCTATAGGGTTAGCAATCCAACTAACATGGTAATCACCAATACCATAACCAGAGCCATAACCTGTTGCAGTTACTGTACCTCCGGTAATATTTATAGGATTAGCTACAATGCCGCCTCTGTTACCATTTGCAATAATAGTACCACCAGTAATACTAATAGCACCAGCTGAAATCCCAAAGTTTTCACCAGTTGCAGTTACTATGCCGCCAGCTATAGTTATTGTGCCAATTCTATCACTATAATGACCACCAATACCTGAATTGTAACGACCGCTATTTGCATTTATTGTACCACCTAAAATATTTATTGTACCGACTCTTCTATTACTACTACTACCAATACCTGCTCCTCCTGTAGCAGCACCAGGATCACTATAACCATCTGCTGTAAGAGAACCAGTACTTTCTCCTGTTATAACAAGAAATGCACCTTCAGTAACTTCAAGACCTGCTCTACCAAGTCCACTTCTAAGAGTGTTATTGCCAACAAGAGTAAGGTTTACTGTAGCACCAGCCATATCAAAGGCACAAGCATTTGCTGAATTACTCAAATTAATATTCACACCAGATAGTGTAATATTTGCAGTTACATCAGGTGCTACTATGATTTTTTCACTTGTAGTACTAGTTAAACCTTCTCTCATACTTATAGTATAGGTACCATTACCAGTAATTGTTAAAATACCTTCAGCATAATTGTAACTATTATCACCGGAAATTATAAATGCTGGTGCAACGGGTTGATTACCTGTAATTGTACCAATAATATTCCCTCCATAATACATAATTATTGTGCCATTATTTGTTAGTGTACAACCGTTTTGGATTGTGAGAGTTTGACCGTTATTAATTATAAGATTTCTACCTGAAGGAATAGTAACATTTCGTGCAAGAGAAACATTACCATACATGGTTCCAATTACACCATTAAATATAATTGTTGGTCCTAATTTATCATTAGTAAGATGATCAATTTGTATTGATGATGCAAAAATTACTGCATTGCCGTTGATGGTATTAATATCAACACTTGTACCCCCAATGCCAGTTCCCGTGCCAAATGGATTACCATTTGCAGTAATTGTTCCTCCAGTAATACTAATAAAACCATTTGTCCCATTGGTACCAGTTCCGATACCTGTTGAACTATTAACATTACCCGCACTTGCTGTAACTATACCACCTGATATATTTATAGTTCCGCTTGCGCTTCTGGCCCCACCTCCAATTCCAGCTCCGCCAGAACCACCAGAAACATTTATATTACTATTTCCACCTGTTGCAGTAACATTGCCACTGGAAATATTTATTATTCCTCCAGCACCTCCAGAACCACCGCCAATACCTGCTGCTTGATAACCAGCATTTGCGATAATTGTACCGCCTAAGATACTTATTGAACCTCCAATTTTGCCAGAACTTCCGCCAATACCAGCTCCGCCAGAACCATTACCAAAAGTTTCTGCAGAAGGTGTAGATCCACCCCTTGCTGTTAAAGAACCCGTACTTACTTCTGTTATTACAAGAGTTGCACCGTCAGGAACTTCTAATCCAGCTCTGTTACTTCCGCTTGTAAGAGTATTATTACCAACAAGGGTAAGGTTTAGCGTTGCTCCTGTCATATCAAGAGCGCAAGCATTATTTATACTGCTCACATTGATGTTTACACTTGACAAGGTAATATTAGCATCGATTCTCTCAGCCACTGCTATACTGTTTGTTGTTGTACTTGTTACGCCGTCTTTCATGACTATAGTATAGGTTCCATCAGTAGTGATTGTTAAAATATTATTTACATAGGTAATACCAGCTAAATCAATACCTGCAACTTTAAAATCACCATAATTGGCAGGTGGTATAATGATAAATTTATAATACATTGTTTCACTACGATCTTCTGAAATTACCTTCACCCATAGAACATTATTTTCTGATATACTAATGATTGCAGAAGGTAAGCCATAGTTTGGATATACTTCATCTGGAATACTACCTGTATTAGTAACCCAATTGACTATTGAAAAAAGAGAATTCTGTTCAAGATGAAGCATAATTGATACATTTTCATTAGTCGGATAAAAAATATAGGTTTTAGGGTCAACTTCAGTAAAACCACTACCATTGCCAACTCCGATAACACTATCACCAATATTACTTGATGTTTCACATAAAATAGCTTTACTATTTGGTAAAATTGCATTGGGATCTAGGAAAAGAGAAGGTTCAAATTTAAAAGTAGTAAAGGTATCTTGCCATATTTCTATAACTTCACGCTTAAAGGCAATATTGCCAAGATTTATCAATCTTACTTCAGCAATATAACGCCCTGTAGCAAGAAGAAAACTGCCATTAGCTAAACCATCAGAAACTATAGAGGAGAGGTCTAAATCACCATTGTTTCCAAATCCAGAAATTTTTGTATTTCCACTTATATTCCATAAAGTCATAGTACCAGTAATACCGCTGTCAATGCTAATAGAATAATATAGAGCACCATTACCTGTTCCAACAGATTTCAAGATAATTGGAGGAACCGTACCACCAATTATCTGACCATTGGAAATATTTACAATTATATTTCCTGTTGCAACTGCATCGCTAGTTTTTCCAATCTCTCCGCCTAATTTGTATGCTGTTGCGCTAATAATCCAATTTCCATTACCAAGAAAAATTTGTGTTTGATTTGATCCAATGATATTCACCGGAGCATGTGCTCCGCCGCTAAATGTAAGTTGGTATCCAGCAACAGCACTTTCATTGGGAGAGGTAGTTCTCGCAGATGTTCTCACATCTTCTTCACCTATGTAAATATTAACAAGAACCTTTTCTCCGTTATTCAATTCTGGATTTAATATTGTTTGATCAAGTGGATTTGGACAAGCACTAAACATAATTGCGATTATAAAAACAAAAATGGAAATATATTTAAAATTTTTCATTTATTCCTCCTTAATTCAAACCTGTAACAATAAAAGAACCCATCAAAGTACCGTTACCTATACTTCCTGAATTGTTATATTGTCTATAGAGTAACACTCTACCATTTTGATTATTTGCAGATGACCAATTATTAGTATTAGGATTGAAAGGCGGTACAGGTGGAGCTTCACTATAATATACAGCATATGCGCATTCACTATCATATTGACCGCCATTGACCCAATAAAGTGTAACTATATCCCCTAGATTAACAGTAAACGTATAATTACCTGGACCACTACCACTGGAAAGCCGTGCATTTGATGAAAGATTTGTCCCATTATTATTATTAATTCTTAAAGCCGCATTACTATCCCAACCATCGCTATTGCTATCCCACATCGCAATAGTGATTTCCAACGGTACAGACATAAAGAAGTGATTCCCGGAATTTTTTTCACCAGCGGCTGTTACTTCAACAGTTACATGATTATTGCTTCTTTTAGTTAATGTAATTGATGTATTTGAAGTTCCTTGAGATATATTTATTCCATTCAGGTACCATATAATTTCAGAATAATTTCCGGAAGCGATACTTATAATATACAAACCTGTTCCAGTCATTGCTGTAGTTCCGCCTTCTTGCAAAGGAGTTGGATTATCATCAAGAAAAAGCTTCACTGAAGAACTGCCAAAAACAAATTTAGTATTTGTGATTGTTAATATACCACCAACCAACCCATTAGCTGCGTTCCAACCTGTTGATGCTGCTACATTAAAAGTCAAAGTGTATGATCCTGCTGATGTTGGAAGTGTTTCCGAACTGTTGTAAAAAATAGTTATGTCTCCAGTTGATTTACCTGTTTTTGGAATTATGGTTACTGCTGTTACACTTCCTACAGTCTGGGTCAGGTTACTGATTTCAAAATCCTCTGCTATAGGGTTTTTGTTAGCCGCATTAATCGTCAAAGTTCCACCAGCCAAACCATTAGCTGCATTCCAGCCTGTTGATGCCGCTACATTAAAAATTACAGTGTATGATCCTGCTGATGTTGGAAGTGTTTCCGAACTGTTGTAAAAAATAGTTATATATCCAGTTGATTTACCTTCCTTCGATGTAATCGTTACCGCTGTCACATTTCCTGCTGTTTGGGTTAAGTTGCTAATGTTAAAGTCAGATGCGACAGGGGTCTGGTTAGTAGAGGTATTATCATTTGTCGAATCATTACAGGACAAGCTACAAAGCCCAATCATAACTATTATCTTCAACAACTTAGTAAGTTTTTTCATTATAAAACTCCTTTTGTTAAAATTATGTCCCAGAATGACAAAATATCTAAATTTGTCAAATAATACTCTTAATCATACAAAACAGACTATTTCGCAAGAAACTTCCAGTAGTCCATATAGTCCTACTATATATTAGAAGTCCATAACGACCTTTGTCAAGAGGGTTTAATATGTAGTCCAATTAGGACAGGGTAAAAAAGGTAATTTTTTATGGGCGGGCAGGAAATAAAGACAATTTTAGGCAGAAATATCAAGTTATTAAGGGCTCACAGGCAGTTTTCACAGGCAATATTAGCAGAAAAAGCCGATATATCAATCGCATATTTAAGTAAAATTGAAAGGGGAATAAAGTACCCAAAACCGGATATTCTTTCACAAATAGCAGATGGTTTAAATGTAGAAGCTTACGAGCTTTTTAAACCAAATTTTGATGTAAAACCAGTACCCATAATTGTAAATAATGATAGGAAAAAACTGCTTAACCGTCTTTCCAAAGTAATGACAGAAAAAATAAATAATGCTGTTAATAACACAATGGAACGTGTTATTAAGGATTTTATGAAATAGATTGTTTGTTACACTCTCAAATTTGCTGTAAATACTGGATATAAAATGTTGCACACCATTCGATGTATTTCTACAACGGATAATCATAACCTCCATGTGCGTTTTTGGTAAATCTCATGTTAAAAAAAGCATTATTATTTTCTCATTCAATACAGGATAACTATTTATTATCAATATATTTTTTACATAGGATTGCTATATTCATGGTTTTTGTATGTATATTATATTAAAAGGAATAATTTTCATATGAATGAGCTTGTTGTGAGTAAAAAGTTTAACGATACAGGATCTTATCAAAGAGAGAAGGAAGATTTATCTTTTTGCCTTTTTGAGAATATAGATTTTTTTGAATCTAAACGACATATTTCATTTTTTCGTAGTGATTTTAGAGGTTCAAAGTTTTTATTTGTGAATTTTTATAAAAACAACTTTGATAGAGCTGATTTTATTTCTGCAAATTTTACTAATTCTAGTTTTGAACAAACAAATTTTGGAGGTTGTGAGATTAAGAATTGCTATTTTGAGAATGTAGTTTTTAAAAATAATCTTTACAAAGATGCTTCTATACAACAATGTATTTATAATAATTGTGTTTTTTCAAATGAAATATTTCTTATTAGTATGTTTGATTGTACATTAATAAACTGTAAAATTATTGATTGTAGTTTTGAAATGTCAACAACAGAACGTTTATCCTTTAATAATTGTTTTATTGAAAATGTTGATTTAGCAACAATGCACGCAGAAATGCATTCATTTATTAATTGTAATTTAAATAATGTTTGTATTGGCAGTTGTTTTATTTTTGGATATTTAATTTGCAAAACAAATATTGAGCATGTTGATTTTTTATATCGTGGTGAAAAAGTTAATATAGATAATATAAGTATTCAAGAATTATATAATCAGTCTAGATTTTTTGAATATTTTAATGCTAATATTCTTTTCCAAAAATATGAAGAGGTTTTACAAATTTTAAAAGAAATATTTAAAAAAATAATTAACTATCCAATTTACTATAGAAAGATTGAAATTGAAAATATACTTACTGCAGTAATATTTTATTTTCAAAATAAAATATTACCATTTCAAATATTCATTGAAATATTTCTTTTTTTAACAAATTATAATTGGAAAATATTTGAATTTACAGAAATGTTATCATATTTATCTAAGGTTGAGATTTTAAATATCATGATGAATTCTGGAGAATATGATATTGATTTTATTAATTATGTACCTACTGAGTTATATTCTAATGTTGAGTTGCATTTTCAAACGGAAGATTACGATTTGTCTTTAGAATTATCAAAAGAATTATTTTTACTAATATCTAAAAAATTAAACATCGAGCTAAAATATACCTTAATTGATTCAAGAAAAGGTTCTTGGGTTTTAATGTTTTTAGTTCCTACAATTTGCGTTTTACTTCTTCCTAAAATAATAAAAGAATATCACGATTTAAAATGCTATATTAAAATAACAAATTCTTTCTCTGATAGAATCGCAGATAATCTAAAGAAAAAACAATTGAGTGCTAATGAATTAGACAAACTTGCAAAAACAGCCGGGAGTATAATTATAAATAATAAAGAAGAAAGGAGAAAAGAGACTATATTTTCTGATCTTTTCAAATTATTAAAGATTATAAAAATAGAAATATAATCTTTATAAACTATTCAAAACTGACAAGTCAATTTTCTATAAATATTTATAAACAATATAACGTTTTAATTTTTTATATATAATCCTTTTTAATATCTTAAATTTATTATCCATAAAGTTATTTACACTGTGAATATTATCAGGAGAAACTATGGCTGCTAAAATGCTCATATTTCTTTTTTTTGCTTCTAATTCTGTTATTTTTATTAGTTGGCTTTGTAATTTATTACCACGAAACTGTGGTAACACAACAACTGTATCAAAAGTCGCAACCTCTTCATTTTTAAAATAATAATTTAAATCACTTATACCATTAAAACAAGTATATGAATATGAACAAATTCCATCTGGTATCTGTAGGCATATAAAATAAACATCCTTATGACATAAAAACTCTTTTATTATTTCATTATTAGTAGGAAAAAACATTTTTTCATTATGCGTTTTTATCAATTCTTCAACAATTTTATTTTGAATATCAACAATCATAGAGTAATCATTATTAACACATTGTCTAAAATAACAATTTTTTATATCATGATTCGTTTGATTTATCCGCATTTTTATTGTAATATTTTCTAACATAATAATACTCGAATATTTACTATTTTCCATTATCTATTAACCGTGCTTTTATTATCTTTAAAAGATTATATAATAAATATAAAATATTAATAATGCTTTGTAAAGCACTTGAATTTAGAGATTATAACATTTTACTAATGTTATAATACAACTCATCTTTTTTTAAAGATAAATTAACACGAAAAGTGTAAAAATCATCTAAAATAAAACCATATCTTTCATGAGGAATCGTAATTATTTTCACTTTATGAGCAAGGAATTCAGCGGCTTTTATTCCTTTAGTATTATTAAGCCTGTAATAAGGAATACCCATAAGTGTAAAATATCCACTATTGCTATTACTTAAAAAATAATCTGTACCAATTAACATTGCTTGTATTTGTTCATAACATAGTTTGATATTAATAATATTTTTATGTATTATTTCATTTATCTCTTTTATGTTTTTCATTGAATATAATTCATGAAAGAGACTTATTTGTATACAGGTTAAACTCCCAAGAAATGATACGGATAGATTTTCAATGTTTTGTATTATTTCATTATTCGCATAAATTATACACCATTTCATTCCATTTAAAAACAATCTTTTTGAAATAGATTCAACTAATACCATTTTTTCGTATTTTTCAAAAAATGAAAAAAAACATTCATTAAAAATATGATTATCACTATCCCATTCCATTCCACCATATAGATAATCTATAACAATCCAAATATTATATTTTTTACATATTGAAATTAAAATTTCATAATTTTCTTTTCCAATAGATAGACCTATACCAAATAATGGATCTGTAACAACTAATAAATTAATATTTTCTTTTATTATATAATTCTCTAATCTATTAAAATCAATATCCATACCAGTTCTAACTAAATTAACATTAAAAAAATTGCATTTTATCCCAATGTTATTAAATACATTTATATGAGTAAAATATGTAGGAGTAAAAACTAAAGCTTTATCATTATTTAGATTTTTTAATATCAAAAAAATTATAAATAACCCAGAAGTTCCGTTGTTTAATATACAAAAATTGTTAAGATTAATATTTTTATTGTAAAATTTAAATATACTATTTTTAAATTTATACTTTTCCTCTTGAAATTCATCAGAAAAATAATATCTATTCTTATTAATTACTAAATTATTTTTTATCGGATTTAAATAGTTATTTGGAAAATCAATTAGTTTTTCGGTTTTATTCCAATCAGATACAAAGAAAGTATCTTTTTTATTTAAATCCAGAATTTCATCTATATTAAACTCTAGAGGAGCGAATTCATTAAAAAACAATAATTACCTCATTCTATTGATAATAAATAGTTATCCTGTATTGAATGAGAAAATAATAATGCTTTTTTTAACATGAGATTTACCAAAAACGCACATGGAGGTTATGATTATCCGTTGTAGAA
>Ga0209755_10004600_pt1 | contig 16234 bp, 14 predicted proteins | sample TergutCo191P1_FD_187301 | JGI IMG/M metagenome (GOLD analysis project Ga0209755, IMG submission 187301) | Cornitermes sp. P1 segment gut microbial communities from Petit-Saut dam, French Guiana - Co191P1 (SPAdes) (version 2) | ecosystem: Host-associated > Arthropoda: Insects > Digestive system... | reverse complement strand
GATCGGTGACCTCGCCGTTTTCCACGTCGTCCATGGAAAGGACGTGGTAGTCCCTCATGTTGTGGTGATCGCCGTTGTCGTTCTTCGGGATGCCGCTTTCCCAGTCGTGGGATGGGTAGATATACAATCTGTCGTTAAAAACGTGGACTGAAGGGTCGCACATGTAGTCGCCGGGGAATAAATACCTTGCTTGCATACGGTTTCTCCTTGATTTCGCCGAATATGTGTTGACTAAAAAAGTCATTTAATATACCCTAGTCTACAGGTAAAGACCAATTAAGTCAACAGACTTTCGGGAAAATATTCTGGAAGACGGTGATATTGGGAAGGAGGCTTTCCCCGGAGAGAGGTGCCGGGAACACATGGGTCGATAGCTCAATGGCGGAGCGCGGGGATTTCTCACCTCCTTTTTCTCCGGACGCGGGTTCGATTCCCGCTCGGCCCAATACTAACTTATGGAGGCTTTTAATGATTTGGATGAAACGCGCATTCGCGCTGCTGCTTATGGCGGCAACATGCGCAAGTTTGTGGGCGGAAAGGCTGCCGGAATGGATGCTCCCCCTGCGGGACACGGTTTACGGGCAGTCGCTTACCGTGGACGAGGTAAGACCGCTGTACCTTGAGGCAAGCGCGGCGGCGTGGCGGTATACCGCCGGAGCTTGCCGATACCTGACGCTATCCCGGGCCGAGTACCTCATGGGCCGCTCCCTGTTTTCCGATGGGCGAATCGCGGAATCCCGCGCCCATTTTCGCGAAGGCATGACGCTTGCCAAAGCAGCGGTAGGAATGGCCCCCGGCGCGGACGCATGGGTGATGCGAGCGAAAAACCTCGCGTGGCTTGGCCGCACCGGCACCCGGGCGTTCGCCGTTTCCGCCAGCGTCAACGTGGAAAGGTTCGCCAAGAACGCGCTGGAATTTGACGGCCAAAACGCCACGGCCCAATACCTTGCCGCCGCCCATTGGGTTTTCGCCCCCCGCCCTTTCGCCAATCTCAGGCGGGGCATGGAAATGATGAAGGCAATCCCGGGGAGCGCGGACATGGACAGGGGCGAACTCTTCAACGTGGCAGTCGCAATCGGCTGGGCGCATATCCGGCAGGGAAGGCACGACGAGGCCCGGCCATGGATATTGAAGGCAATGGAGGTTTTCCCGACGAACGGATCCGCCGCCGGGCTTCTGGAGATCGTCGAAAACCCGGGAAGACGTATCAGGATACGACCATATTAGAACACGGACAAGGAGAAAAACGGGAACGCACGACAAGATCGGCGGGATACAGGAAAGGGAGAGGAATCGGTAACCAGCACTTTTCGGTGCGCGGCGGTTTCGTTCAGACAACATTTAGGAGGGAACGGTTATGGAGAATTTTTTCAAGGTGTGGGCCAAAAAACAGGCCCGCATACGCAAGGCCGGTTGGGCTTCCGTCGCGGATATGACGGCAACCGAGAAAAGAAAAGCAAAAGGCAGTGGAAGCCAGGTGGCGATTTTAACGGCGGTACTCGCGATCCTCGCCGTCATCGGATTAGCGGGCTGCGCAAGAAACAACGCGCCACCAGTAAACGATGCCCAGCGTAGCACCGGTCACACGCTGGCCGCGCCGACCAACAGCATAACGGCAAGGGGCATGGTCGAAAGCGTTCAAAGAAGAAACGTGTACTCCACGCTGGGAGCCAAGATCGATCGGGTTTACGTCGAAGCGGGCGACATGGTTAGCGAAGGGCAGATACTGGGCGTGTTGGACACGGTGGACATCGTAACCGAGGCGAACATCGCCCGAGCCGCGTTGGGAATGGCCGATATAAATCTGGAGGCGGCAAGGCATCACCATAGCATCATTGTCAATTTGTATAGCTCGCTGGCGGTGCCGTCGAACGATCTGCGGCAATCGGAGTTCGCCGTTCGGCTGGCACTTGCCGCCAACCAGCAAGCCCAGGCAATGTATGACGGCATACGCACCGTCCTTGAAAGATCGATAATTCGATCCCCCATAGATGGCACGGTAACGGCGGTTATCGCCAGGGAAGGCGCGATCGGCATGGGACTCATGTTCATCGTGGAGGACACGGATAACATAAGGGTAATGACGACTTTCAGGGAATACGACATAGCCCGGCTGGAAAGGGGAAAGGAAGTCGCCATTACATCGTATGCGACCGGGAACGCCGTTTACAGAGGGGTTATCACCAGAATAAACCCCGCCGCCACGCCCTTTGCGCCCATCGTGGAATTCGAGGTCGAGGTGCTTGTCACATCGCCCGATACAAGTCTGCGTATCGGCACGAACGCAAGGCTCAACATAACCTACTAAGCTTGGAAGGGAGACGCAACATGGAAACCGAAAACAAACCGGCAACGGAAGGGAAAAACTCCAACACAAAATTTCTGGCGGTAGTCATAACGATTGTAGTTATCGCCGCCATCGCATTCGCCGCCTACATTCTGCTGACAAGGCAGAGAACCATAAGCACCGGCAACGCCCGAGTGACAACGGATCTGATATACATTACCGCGATGATGCCAGGCGTTCTGGAGCGGTTCAACGTCCATTCGGGGATGCGCGTCGAGGCCGGCCAAATCATCGGCTGGTTGCATCGCGGCGAATCGTTCAGAAGCCCCATCGACGGCATCGTCGTAAGCACCCACGCGGTCGTGGATCAGCATATCAGGCCGATGGAGCCGCTAGCCGTTATCGCCGACATTAACAATCTGCACATACAGGCCAACTTTTACGAGTCGGACATACAGGACATAAGGCCGGGCCAGCCGGTGGCGGTAACCCTTGACGGCGTAAGAGGGCGAACTTTCGCCGGATACGTGCGGTACATACGCCGCATAACCGAGCTGGAGCTTGCCGGCGGCCCAATCATGGTGCAGACGGGTACTTTCAGAAGAATTACCCACACGATTCCCGTGGAAATAGTCGTGACGGATGACGTTGATCTGTCCGTTTTTCTGGGCACTAACGCAAGGGTCAGCCTTCCCGTTTTGGCCGACGAATGAGCGCAGGGGTTTTGGAGGGAAAAGTGGAACAGGCACAAGAGCAACCCGTGGACCTAAGTCTGGACAGGAAAATCACGCCTTGGTTTCTTCTCAAGTTTTCATTCCCAACGATAATATCAATGTCGGTATTCGGCGTTTCGGGCCTTATCGACGGCATTTTTGCATCAAGGTTTATAGACGCTTACGCGCTGTCGGCGGTGGGGCTTGTCTCGCCTTTCATAATGTTTGTTCTTGCCATAGGTTTTATGCTCGGCGTGGGTGGCAACGCTTACATAGGCAAGCAAATTGGAGAGGGCGACATAGCGGGGGCAAGAAAAAACATGACGCTCATTACCGTCGTCGCTATCTTCGCCACTACGCTGTTTGTCATGCTTGGCGGAATTTTCCCGGACTTGGTGCTTGACATATTGGGAGTGGACTCCTACGTTCATGCCATCGCGCTGGGATATATGATGCCCCTGCTGCCTTTTTTGCCTATTGGCGGCATGGGACCGGTTTTGCAGCAGTTCATGGTAACCGAGGGCAAGGCCCACTATGCCATGATTGCGGCTCTGTTTCAGGGCATAGCAAGCGCCGTTCTTAACTATGTTTTCATATATTTAATGCATATGGGCATTCGGGGCGCGGCTTTGGCGACGGGCGTGGCTTGGATTATCCCCGCGGTTTTCTGCACGCTGTACTTTATTTTCAACAGGTTCAGGAGGAACGCGCTTCTGTATTTTGTATTGCCAAGTTTCAGGATTTCCGTGCTTATAAGAAGCTCGATAAACGGCACGTCGGAAATGGTGGGAATGTTGGCGGCATCCGTGACGCAGATTATCATGAACAATGTCTTGATGGATTTGGACGGGGCAATGGCCGTCGCCGCCGCCGGCATAATACTTGCCGGAGCGGGTTTGGCCCAAAATGTTTTTGTCGGCTATTCGTCCGGAATTGCCCCCATTGTCAGCTACAACTATGGGAAAGGCGACGGAGGAAACTTAAAAAAACTGTTCAGCTACAGCCTGATCATAGTGGTGGCATTGGCATTGGTCACGACGACGGCCATGTTTATTTTCACGGATCCATTCATACAAATATACGAGATAGACCCTCTTATGTATTTTGGTGGCTTCCTTATGTCCCTGCCTTTATATGACATGGCCTTTACGGGCCTGCGCATGATCAGCATTACCTTTGCCTTGTCGTCTTTGGTATTTTTCGCATCCTCGTTCTTTACGGCCCTAAACGACGGAATAAAGTCCGGTCTTATCGCTTTTTGCAACGGCTTTCTGTTTATGATTTCCTTTATACTGATATTCGCAAGGCTGTGGGGTGTGGACGGCGTTTGGATAGCCATGCCGGCGCGCGATGTGCTCACTTTGGCGGTTTCGCTGTTTCTCCTGTGGAGGTACAGGAAGCACTACAAATATGCTTGAAATTTTTTTGCAGGAGGAATTTCCATGGCGGACACCATAATAACAATCAGTCGCGAATACGGCAGCGGAGGCAGGGAGATTGGGCGGCTCCTTGCGGAGGAACTTGGCCTGCCCCTTTTCGACAAGGAGATCATGCACATGGCCATCGAAAGAAGCGGAATGTCCGCCGATTTTGTGGAGAAACGCGGCGAGAAGGTTCCGAGCAGGTTTTTGCAGGACCTTCAGCGGCTGTCGCTAAATATACCCCATGTACGCATACCGTCGGGCTATAGTTCTTTGGCCATGGTTAAGGCCAATGCCATTGCGGCCCATTCGTCCATCGCCAAAAACGATGCGGATCGCCTGTTCCGCATCCAGTCGGCGGCGATTAGGGAAATCGCCACGTCGGGCGGCTGTGTTATAGTCGGACGCTGCGCAGGTTATATTTTGCGGGAGCATCCCAATCTGCTTTCGGTTTTTATCAGGGGCAGGTTTAACGACAGGGTGTGGCGGGCCGTCCAGACCTACAAACATGCGGAAAAAACCGCCGCCAGGGATGTTAGGAAAATTGACAAGCATAGGGCGAATTTTTACAAGTACTACACCGAACAACGATGGGGTGCCACCGATAATTACGACCTTGTGATAAATTCGTCTTGCTCCAGCATTCCCGGTGCCGTCACCGTGATAAAAGCCCTGTGTGATTGCGTAAAATAGGGAGCAAGCCGTTCCTGGCTTGGGGTCTCCTGGCGGTGATCCCAAGCCTGAACCCTCATTCACCAAGTATCCATGTGGATCCTTTCTTTTGCCGATGCTTCCTTTTGCTTGGGAACAGCGGCGTTTTCCGAAGGGTACCCTAACGCAATATAACAGGGCATGACATAGTCGGCAGGGTGGTTGATTACGCTTTTGATATGTCGCGATTCATCGTCCATTGGTATTCTCGTCACGCCAAATATGCCTTCCGCTGCTGCGGCAAGCAGAATATTTTCTATGCAGCACCATATGGAGGCAAAGTCATTCAGGGAACTCAGCGATTCCGGCTGCAGCAACGGGTCATCCTGACGAAAGAATGGAAGCAACAGGCAGCCTGCATTATATAGCATCGCGTATTGCTTCGGCACGGCGTTCAAATACATCTTCCTTTGGAGATCATCCGCAGCACCCCATGAATCCAGCCACCCATCCACCTCGGAGCTTGAAAAAGTTTTGGGAATGATCTTCAAAATTTCCGCTCGCGTATTTTTGTTGTTGACGACGACAAATTCCCAGTTTCTCATGTGGTCGTTTGTCGGTGCTTTTAACCCTGCGCCAATAATTTTTTCAACGATGTCCATGTCAATTTGCCGGTCCGCAAAATCCCGTATCGTCCTTCGCGCATTGATTGCCTCGTAAATGTCCATGCCGTCAAACCCTCCGTTTTCAGTATGCCACGATTCGCAACCCGCGTCAAATGCCAGCAGTTCGCCTATTCCCCCATAACCACAAGCATCTCGTTTTCGTCCATCGTGAAATTGAACCCCGCAACAAGCATTTCGTTCAGCGAAAGTCGCAGCCAGTGCCCGAAAGTCCCTGGTTCCGTCCCAGCTGGATTCATCGAGGCAATCCGCCGCCCGCGCAGTCTTTCCGCTTCGGGTATCAGCACATGGTTCGTGGTCCAGACATCCAGCGCGACCGGGTCAAGGGAGGCGGCAATCATATTCGTCTCAACCGCCACATTATAAGGTGCCGCGGGCCCGCCGTCGGGGGCTATCCAGATCATGTCCATGATGTTCAGAACCGGCATACGGGTATACACCATCTGCGTACCCATCCCTCCAGTGCCGACACTGAAATGGGCGCGCCCCACCGGAACAAGGGCGTGTATCCGCGTAAGACGGTCGGACACCACGCCCATGTAACCCTTTACCGCGCCGGTCTGCCCGAACAATCTGTGGGACTTCAGGACGGGCAGGTTTATAACCCTAAGCCTTTCGGTGTCGAAACCATCACCGTCCCAGATGCCATACCTAAAGCTGACATGCGTGCCGAACTCCGTCGTGAATTTGGGATACGTAAGCTCAAGACCCGTGCCGCGCCTGTAATCCTCCACAACGAATCCGTCCCTGTAATCACCCTCGCTGAACTCCCTTACCCGAACGGCGGTAAAGTTATCCCACAGGGAACCAGTTACGCGATAGCCCCGCGCCTGAAATGCGTTGATTACGTCAAGCGTCGATTGGCCACGACACGCCGAATTCGGCCGCGCCCAGTCAAGGCTACCGCCCCGGCCGTAGGTCCCATGTTGCCCCTGTCCATTGTCCGCAACGATAACCTCGCCAGTAAACCCGTCGGGATGCGCGAGTATCGCCTCCGTCACCCTCGCGATTAAATCCGTGTTCGTACCGCCGCGTTCGGCCCACTGCGCGTTGATTTGCAAAAGCACGACATCGTTCGATGCGATAAGCCCCTCTGGAGTGCCCTCGGTTCGATGAAAATAAAGCCCGTGCGTCCGCATGGATGAGACCAACCGCGTCACGCCGTCGTCGGTGCCGTCCGTGGGTTCGACGAAAATGGCCGAAACGATCCCGTCGGGTAATTGCAATTCTGGCAAATTTGTCATTGGTGCGGGAATGAAATTTTTCCCTAAAGGCGGTACGGGTCTTAGGCCCGCTATAACCACTATTGCCACCGCTGTTATCACCGTCAGCACAATGGCGAGTGTCGCAATCTTTTTCTTCTTCAATATAAGATTACCCCCTTCATTCCCCAGCCAACGCCTGTCGCATGATTTGCATCATCATTATCATGCCACGGGCAAGAAAAGGGGTCAAGCAGGAATTCTTGCCACGGAAATCCATTTGCCGTAGCCTGCGAAACTAGCACGTTTGACATCTGGCACCCCAACCAAGCCATCGAAGCGGTTCGCTGAAATATTTGTCAAAACCATTGCTCAAATCCTTCCGCCCTGCTCTTCTCCAGCCATTGCTTTGATATGGGGAAAATGCGATTTACCATTGCCACGATATGAATTTCGGGAATGTTTCCAACCACCAGTTTGGGGCGATGCCAGACCAGTAGCATTCGAAATGAGTGGCCTAACCTATAGTATCCTAGCAACTCACAGGCTATAATTATTTACCATTTGTTGGGCAATGGTGGATGCACTCCCTTTATTCCAAATTATAAAGCCATCTCCATAAAGTCATAGGTGAATTTTCACCTGTATCAGTTTGAAAATGTTCCACGTGAAACATTCGAAAAATCTTTGGATCATGGCAACACTTTTCCAAATATGCCAACAATCATTCGTTTACTGTAACGAGGCACTGTTGTTCTTTTATGATAGGGACCTGTGAGAGCATTTCTAACATGGAGGACTCGTGGCATGAAGAACTATGGAAAAATCTTGTTGGTTGTTATGGCCTTGGTGGTAGTAACTGCTTGCTCGGGCAGGAAACATGAGTCGGGAACATTACCCGACACGGTTGTCGAAAACACGGGCGCTGACAATCGACAAGCCGTGTTTGTGGACGGCGTTTTTCGCATTGCCACTGGTGGAAAGTATGTTATCTCTGGGGAACACGTAGGACAGATCTTTATTGAGGTCACAGAAAGCGACATCGTGGAATTGCTACTAGATGATATGGCCCTTCACAACCCAAACGGCCCCGCGATATTCGCACCGCGCCCGCAAAGCGTAGGACTGATTTTGGCGGAGGGAACAATAAACACCATCTCCGGTGCGGGTCGTGCAAATACGGAAATCAATGCAACAATCTACGTTCGCAATGATCTTACCATTTCTGGCGACGGATCACTGACGATAAACAGCGACCATGGCCACGGCATACAGGCCGTTGCTTCCATTGTGATGAGTGGTGGGACCTTGGAGATAACCTCGGAACGTAACGGAATGACGAGCAACGGTTCGATTTTGATAATGGATGGCGCCATTCGCATCCCAGACAGTTATGAAGGAATCGAAGGTTTCAATGTTACTGTTACTGGCGGGGATATCGATATTTTTGCAAGGGATGATGGTATAAATGCCAGGGACAGTAACGAGCCGACGGGCGGTACAAGGGGGCGCTTCGGCATAAACGACGAAATGTTTGTGCGAATAGCCGGCGGGAACGTCAGAATCCATGCCTTGAGGGACGGCATTGATTCCAATGGCAATACCTTTTTGGAAGGTGGCACGCTGCACATCAGCGCGCCTTCTTTGAGGTTTGGGGACGACGCGATTGATCAGGATGGCTTTTTTCTTGTTACTGGCGGTAAACTTGTAACCGCTGGTACCGTCAGGAGCGTGTCTTCGCACTCCACTCAACCCGTAATTTTTTTTTCACACGGTAGGCAAATTCAAAACGGCTCCCATATCAAGGTCAAGGATGCGGTGGGCCATATCCTTCTTGAGTATACCGCCCAGAACGCATTTTCCATGTCGGCTCTCACGTCTCCCGCTTTTATTGCAGGGGAAACCTTCATAGTACACGTTAACGGGGAAAGGACAGGCGAGGTTACCATTGAGGGGATTATCACGAATGCCATGGCGGAAAGGAGATAGTAATAGCAGTCATGCGGTAAAAATGTTCCACGTGAAACATTTTGTTTTTAAGCCCTGTTTTCCTGGCCGTTAAGTTTCCCAAATTTACGTGTTTCTATCAACTATACTTTTTTCCAGTCGCATAAGCAGTTTTTTTAAAGCCTTGTTCTTGATGTCACCATACTCAAAATCTTGCGGTTGATCATCCGTACAGGGAGACACATCACATTCACCTTCCTTTGCGACATTTTCGACAACAGGTTTACTTTTTGTGTTTTCGGGACGAGTGCCAGGGCGGCACAACATTATAGATATCCCCGAAATCCCCATGTTTGGAAAACGATAACGAAAGTCATACAGAAGTTTCCTTTCCTTGGTCTGGAGAATTTGTTTCCAGCCAGGATGGTCCACTTCTATCCAAACAAGGCCGTTATCAAGGCTTTTTATCCAGGAATGAGTCGCCGCTGCGGGGATGCCGTTTTTATCGGTCATGTCTTTCCAACAGGAAAAAAAAATCGAATACCTATCGGCTTTGTCCATCATATTTTCGTCAAAAACATACGTTATTATATCCCCGATACGCTTCACTTACTTTTTACCTCCAAATGTCCATCCCTTACATGATACACCAGTGTATCCTTGTTTCCATACTGGTGAAAGGGCTCCTCTGGCAAGAAGGTAAAAAAAGCCTGATCATATTCTGGTAGCACGGAAAGAAACCGTCGCCGTTTTTCACCGTCCATTTCCAAAAGTACGTCGTCCAACAACAGCACGGGTTTTTTACCAGTCATCTCGGAAAAACGACATGCTTGAGCAACCCTTAACAACAAGGCCAAAAGGCGACGTTGCCCAGTCGAGGCGTTGGAAACAAAATTCATACCGCCAACGGTAAAGGAATAACGGTCACGATGAGGCCCTGCAAGAGTTATTCCCGCTGCCATATCTATAGGTCGTCGTCTTAACAACCAATTTAACGATTCCTTTTCATTGAAGCTTTTCCATGATGGCGTATAATTCACGGTCATATCCGAAATACCAGCCACTTCCCTGTAAAGTGGCGCAAATACCTCCGAAAAAAGTCGTGCGGCTGTTTCCCGCTTTTCCATAAGCCTTATTCCATAAAAAACACACTGCTGATCAAGGGTATCTAGCAACGGTTCTGGATTATCTTTCGACTTTTGTTTTAAGTTGTCTCGTAATACATTGTTACGTGTTTTTACAGTTTTCCTATAACAGCGCAGATCTTCAAGGTAAACAGAATCATAAAGGCTAAGAACCTGATCGAAAAACCATCGACGCTGCTCGGGAGTCCCTTTTACAAATTCCATGTCTTCGTGGCAAAAAATTATACACGGAATAACGGAAATCAACTCTTTTCTGTCCTGTACTTTCTTGTCGTCTATCAATATGCTTTTTTTCTCTTTTTGGAATTTTATAAGAACTTCATTACAAATTTTATTTTCAAACAAACATTCAGCAGTTTTTATTGCAACAGAAAAATCCTTTGTTTCACCTTGAGCAAGTTCAACATCACGTACTCCGCGAAAAGACGAAGCGTAAGCGCAAAAGTAAAGAGCTTCAAGGAAATTTGTCTTTCCCTGTCCATTTTCGCCTACAAGAAAAACAGTTTTTGAAAACGTTTCTGTCACGGAATCCGCAAGATTACGGAATGCGGTGGTACGCAAAGAGGAAAATATCACGACTTATGATTGCATTGGCATTACAATATGGAAAAAATCAGATTCAGGAACTGGCATTATCGTAATGGCCTTGCTTGGATTAGTAAAGCGTACGCAAATTTCTTCGCCACTTATGGCCTTAAAAGGCTCCTCTATATAACGATAATTCAAAGCCATAGAAATTCCCTCTCCATCAAACTTACAGGGAATTTCCTCCTTTGCATCGCCTATTTCCCCTTCTTCGGAATATATCTCCATTACTCCTGATTTAAGTCCAATATATACGCGATGGGATTTTTGCTCTACAAGCAATGACACACGCTTTAAAGCGTCCAACATTTCCTTTCGATCAATAATAAAAGAGCTAGTTTGATCCTCAGGTATAACCTTACGGTAATTTGGAAAATTTCCCTCAATCAAAACCGAAGAAAGGTTATAGGATCCAAAACGAATAAATATCGTTTTGCCTGTAATGGAAATTGCAATAAGCCCTTCGTCTCCAGCCCTCTTAGATATTATATTAAGAATTTTTGGAGGAACAATTATCCCAGCAAAATCCTGTATGTTATCTGCATTTTTATTTGCGTGTGCAAGTCTACGGCCATCTGTGGCAACCATTACGAGCTTGCCTTCGTTTTTTTCAAGAAATACCCCGTTCATAAAATAACGAGTTTCATCGTCAGATACCGCAAAAACCGTCTGGCTAACCATCTCCTTAAAATCCTTTATAGGCATTTCAAAGTATTCCGAGTTAGACATAGGAAATTCTGGAAATTTGTCAGAGGCTATACTTTTAAGTTGAAAATTTGCCTTTTTAGCGGTTGTTTTTATCCTTACCCTGTTATCCTTGTATTCAAATTCCATCTCACCCTCTGGAACCGAACCAAGAATACCAAGAAATTTGTCCCCAAAAACCGTCGCGGGGCCTGATTCCAATACCGTAACAGGTACCTTGGTCTCAAAGTTTACCTTAAGGTCAGTTGCCTTAATAGTGAGAGTGTCGTTTTCTGCCTCAAGATATATATTGGATAGTATGGAGACCACGTTTTTTGACGTAATAATCTCTTGTGCTATGGCGATTTCCTTTAGGAGGATGTTTCTTTCGCAGACAAATTTCATAATTAGCTCCTTCTCTATTATTATATACCCATATATATAATAATAGAAGTAGTAATAGGCAGCTGGAAAAGTGGAAAACCAAGCTAATTCCTTACTACATATAGATTTACAATTCCATAAAGCCAGGTAAAATTATCCTTTTTTTCCACACTTTGCTCAAGTCCCCAGACTTTCAACATTTTATAAACCGTTTCTTAAGAGCTTTTACATCTTAGCCCCTAGTTCCTTTACCTGTCGCTTTAAAATGTCAACGGTGGAGTCCAAATTTGCGTCTATAACAAATCGGTTGCGTATTTTCTCGAAAGAATAGATTACCGTAGAATGATCCCTGCCTCCAAAAGCTTCCCCTATTTCCGTACTTGAGTACTCAGTCATTTCTCTACATATGTACATTGCAAGCTGTCGTGGAAAAACCACGTTCTGGGTTCTTTTTTTGCCCTTTAAATCATTTACGCTGACGGAAAAATAGCTGGCAACGACTTTTTGGATAACTTCCATGGAAAGGTTCGACTGTTTGCTTGAAACAAGCATGTCTTTTAGTTTTTGCTGGGCAATGTCTAAGGTAACTTGTTTTCCCATTATTTCGGCGTAGGCGACAAGGGTGTTAAGGGCCCCGATTAAGTCCCTTACGTTTGAAGATATTTTTTTACAGATAAGATCTATTACCTCGTCAGGTATAGAAGACCCTCTTTTTTCGGCAGCGGACTTTATAATGGCAAAGCGGACTTCGTAACGAGGCGGTTGCAAATCTACCTTAAGTCCTTGTTCAAAGCGGGATACAAGCCTTTCCTCAAATTTTTTAAGCTCGGATGGCGGGCAGTCGCAGGTGAACACAACTTGATTTTTTGCGTTAAGGATGGAGTTGAACGTGTGAAAAAGTTCCTCCTGCACTCCCCACTTGGCTGCAAAAAACTGAATGTCGTCAATGAGCAAGACGTCCGTGCGCCGAAACTTGTTTTTGAACAAGTTCATTTTTGTCTCACGAATGCATTCCATGTATTCGTTAAGAAAATCTTCAGATGTAACGTAAATAACCTTTTTGTCGGAATTTTCATGTATGTAATTGCCGATTGCCTGCATCAAATGGGTTTTTCCTAAACCTACGCCACCGTAAATAAAAAAAGGATTGTAGTTGGTTCCTGGATTTCGGCTTATGGCAATTGCCGCGTTGGCGGCAAAATTATTGTTTTCACCAATAACGTATCGTTCAAAGGTGTAATCGTCCCGTAACTGGGGAAGATGATCCCTTTTTGGTTTCTGCGAGGAGGAAACCTTGCCTTTTTCCACCGTTGCAATTCCATTCTGGGTTTCAACCGAAGGTGAACTGGCGGGTTTTTGGGGAGTAGAGACTTTTTCCACCCCTTTTTTGGCAAATACCTCCAGTTCAAGGATAATTTCCTTGCCCGCAAGCTTCTGTAGCTTTGCCCTTATTCTGTCCTGGTAGCTCCTTTTTACCCTATCCCGGTGAAAAGCAGAGGGAAAACCTATAGCGATGCTTTTTCCCCCCGATTTTAGATAACAAATATCGGTAAACCAGTCATTAAATTCCCTTTCCCCCAGCTCAGTCTTTAGCTGATTTAGTGCTTCTTTCCAGAGAGCCTCGTTGTCCAGTGTAGCCATTTTATCCTTCACTCACAATTATTAACAAGTTATCCACAGGCATTATAAATGCCTAGTACCCAATACTCAAAAAATATCCTCCAACTTGTATTTTTACCTAAATACTTGAGTAGTAAAAGTAGCGCTAATTCCTTGTGGGGCAAGGAATTAGGCAATGAAAAACAAAGCCTTTCAAAAAGCCCCGCGTTTTCACAAGCTTGTCCACGTAAAATCATGCATCTATCCATAGTTTATCCACAGATTATACACAAGACTTGTCCAGATCTCAACACAATTCTATCATCCGTATGGACAAATGGCAATCCTACAAATAGCGATTATTTTATGTGGTTTTTTATCAAAAGTTTCATAAATTATGATTATTTTGGCGTATTTCCGATTTAATTTCTTTAATGGCTTGTACCAAGTGTTTTTCAACGATTTTATCTATAGCCTCCAGCATGGTATCGCTGTAAAACACATCCTTTTCGTTATAGGTTATTTCCTGCTCGTTTACAAAGAAGCAGAAAGCGGGAATTCCAACGGAGCTGGCAAGTTTTTCCAGCAGATCGGCTGAAACAAAGGTCAAACCCCTCTCTAGCGAGCTTAAATGTTTGACGGATATATCCACTTTTTCGGACAGTTGCTCTTGGGACATTTTTTTTGCTTTTCGGTAAAGCTTCAGATTTTTACCAAAAATTGATTTTACGTCCATTAAATACGAGTTTAAAGGCTGCACTACGGTAAAAAACCAAGTGTAAGGTGCAAATTCAAAAAATAAACACCATGGGTGTATTTTACTATTGATAAATGAACCTATTCGGTGTATTATCTTTCCATAAACTTAACCTATAAGGTTCAGTTAAAAGCCTCGTAAGCTTGTTTCGGCAGCGACAGGGTTTTTCCAATGCCTCGTGAAGCCCTACCCGTTGGGGGAATATCGTATTTGTTGACGGCCTGGGTGGGATACACTAAAATGGTATGGACGAAAGTTAGCGAGGGAAACGAAAATGGACAATCCCCAAGACCCCCCGACCCCGTTACCCATAGGACTTGCGTTCTTTGATCGCATGATCGAGGACGGCTATTACTACGTGGATAAGACCCTCTACATCAAGGATATCCTTGACAAAGGGGCCACGGTAACCCTTTGCACCCGTCCGCGCCGTTTCGGAAAGACCCTTAACCAGACCATGCTCAAATGCTTTTTCGAGGACACCGCCGAGCTTGGCGGCAAGGATACGCGGGCACTTTTCAACGGCCTAAAGATAGAGGCGGCAGGGGATCGCTACCTTGGGCACCAAGGTAGGTACCCGGTTATATTCCTGAGCTTCAAGGACTGGAAGCATGGCAGCTTTGAGAGTTCCCGCGAGCAGTTTACAAGAGACATAGCTGATGAATTTAAGCGCCATGCCTATCTTGAGGAAAAAATACCCGATCGTGACGATCTGGAAATGTTCAGAAAACTGTCCGAGCGCAAAGGTTCCCTGAGCGACTACAGGTCTTCCATTAGGTTTCTTAGCAAGTGTCTGGCGGACTGCTACGGCAGAAAGGCCATAATCCTAGTCGACGAGTACGACGTGCCCCTGGAAAATTCCTGGGTGCGGGGCTTCTACCAGGACATGGTGGATTTCATCCGTCCGCTTTTAAGCAGTGCGCTTAAAGACAACCCGTACCTGCAGCTTGCGGTGATAACGGGGTGCCTGCGGATATCCAAGGAAAGCATATTCACCGGGTTGAACAACCTGGACGTGATATCGATACTGAACGACCACTTCGGCGAGCATTTCGGCTTTACCCAGGACGAGATGGACGCCATGCTTGGGTACTATAACCTGGAGTGCAAGGCCGGGGTTGCCAGGGACTGGTACGACGGCTACGTGTTTGGAAGGACGGAGGTGTACAACCCCTGGAGTTCCATAAAGGTAGTGAGCAACTGGATTGAAAACATAAACAGGCACCCCGAGCCCCACTGGGTAAACACCAGCGGCAACGACATCGTCCGCACGTTGATAGACAAAGCGGATAGCGAGGCGAGAACGGAACTTGAAACCCTTATGGCTGGCGGGACAATCTCGAAGCCCATCCACGAGGACATAACCTACGACGAGATACACAAAAGCGCCGACAACCTGTGGAACTTCCTGTTTTTTACCGGCTACCTGAAAAAGGTCGGTGAAGGGCGTTTGGGCGAAAACGGCGAGATAAGCTTTGACCTGTCAATCCCGAACATGGAGTTGCGGTATATTTATGCCACCAAGATAAAAGAGTGGTTCAACGAAAGCATGGCCGAAAAGAACCTTAACGCGTTCTTCAACGCCATTCTGAGCGGGGATGTGGAAACCTTTCAGACCAAGCTTTCAAAGCTTCTTGCGGAAAGCATAAGCTACATGGACAGCGCGGAAAGTTTCTACCACGGGTTTATGGTGGGTGTGCTGTCCAAACTGAAGGACTACAGGGTCAAATCCAACAGGGAAAGTGGCCACGGGCGAAGCGACCTGGTTCTGTACGCGATGGATAAGGCAATTATTTTCGAGCTAAAAGTGGCGAAGAAATTCAACGCGCTTCCCGCCCTGTGCGATGAAGCCTTAAAGCAGATAGAGGACAACGACTACGCCGCCTACTGGAACGAGGAAGGGTATACCGACATCACGAAATACGGCATTGCCTTTTACAGGAAGAGGTGTAAAATTGCGAATAACAGAGCGTGAAAAAAATGTCATAGTTGAGGCTGTAAAAACCACCGACCCGGAAGCCAAAGTTTGGCTTTTCGGTTCCCGCGTTGACGACAGCAAAAAAGGTGGCGATATTGATATTGCGATTTATTCCGATAAAATCAATAAAGATGTCATGCAAAAGATAAAGGTAAACAGGTTTATTTGCGATAGAATTGGCGAGCAAAGAATAGATAT